>JACCDY011238439.1_pt1 | contig 73246 bp, 70 predicted proteins | sample 7446391 | NCBI WGS metagenome assembly JACCDY01 (sample SAMN15323451, study PRJNA562643) | freshwater metagenome | isolation source: river surface water | place: USA:Blue River Watershed | collected 2017-08-18
GTTTCTTTCCGGAGCTCAGCCTGCAACTTCTCGAAAATTCAATGAGCCGCTATTTGCAAAACGGCATCTGGGCAAGTTCGCCCAACATGTCGCAACCAGGCTTTGACCGATTGTCCTACAGCTTGAATAGCGGCGGATTTATCCGTACACAGATTGATTTTGCCTCCTGCGTCACCCCCTTAGACCAACCAAGCACCTAGCCTCTTACGGAGTCCCACATGATTACTTCCCGTCTCCTCAAATGGCTCGCAGCCTCTGTTGCCGGTATCGGCCTGATCCACAGTGCCGCATACGCACAGTCACCCGCCCCCTATCCGAATCGACAGCTCCAGCTGATCGTCCCCTTCCCCGCTGGCGGACCGACCGATATCGTCGCCCGCCTCTATGCCCAGCAACTTTCAAAACTCGCGGGGCAGCCTGTTGTTGTAGAAAACATGGCCGGCGCCGCAGGCATGATCGGCACCCAGAATGCCGTGCGCGCCGAACCCAATGGCTACACCATTCTTTTCAGCACAGCCAGTACAAGCGTGATCAATGAAGTCGTGCAAAAGAAAGTCCCCTATAACTTTCAGCGCGATTTTTCCATGATAGGACTGATCGCTGACGCACCGCACGTTTTGGTCATTGGTCCCTCTGTTCCAGCCAACAATGTGGCTGAACTCATCGCGCTAGCTAAAAAAGAACCTGGCAAACTGAGCTATTCCTCCGCGGGCACAGGCAGTATTGTTCAGATGGGCGCCGAACTTTTCCGCACCAAAAGCGGCATCGAGCTGATGCACGTTCCTTATAAGGGTGGTGCGCCCGCAACCATGGCTGTTTTGCGCGGAGAGGTGAGCCTGAATGTCAATGATTTGAGTACGTTCAAATCTCAGATTGCAGAAGGCAAACTCAAACCGTTAGCCGTCGCGCACACGAGCCGCCTCAAGCCTTTGCCTGACGTCCCTACATTTATTGAGCTAGGGATGCCCGAGATTGTGTCGAGTTCCTGGTGGGGCATCGCAGTACCCACCAAAACACCCGCCGCGATTCAGACCAAACTGCGCGAATGGAATCAGCAAATTGTCACCAACCCCGAGTACATCGCGCGTTTAGCTGATATGGCTTTTGAAACCATCAATATGACGCCTGAGCAGACCAAGGCGTTTATCGATGCAGAAATCAAAAAGTGGCAGACCGTCGCAAAAGCCGCCAATATTCAGTTAGATTAAAAGTCAGATAAAAAAGGGTGCACCCGCTCAGCAGCGCGGTGCACCGACTACTCTCTTAGGCCGTCAATCCTACGGTCATGCCCCCGCAGACATACAGCAGTTGTCCGGTCAGGAAGCCTGCCTTGCGATCAAGAAACATCCGGACCACGTGGGCGATTTCCTCGGGCTCGCCAAAGCGCCCCACAGGAATCGACTCCGCGATCTTTTTAGTCTGAGGTAAATCAGGCGGGTTGCTCGCTAAAAACAACTCGGTCGCAATCGGACCTGGAGCAATTGCGTTGACGGTAATTCCGTCTGCGGCGGTTTCCAGTGCCCAAGTACGCGTCATTCCCGCCAGACCCGCTTTCGTGCCACCATAGATTGTCCGTCCGGACTTTCCGAGTGCGGCGCGACTACCGATGTTGACGATGCGACCAAACTTGTTCGCACGCATCGCCGGCAAGACTGCCTGCGTCATGATCAGGGGCGCAATCATGTTTAAAGACACCATGTCGTCGATTTGTTCGAGCGTGATGTCCTCGATCTTACCGATATGAATCATTCCGGCGTTGTTGACGAGATTCAAGATGTCTTTTTTGGCTGCCCAGTCAAAAGCGGCTTCACGCGCGCGCTTGGGGTCTCCCAAATCGACGGATTCGAAAATTTCCCCTGGCAACAACTGTGCAGGTGCAGTGCGACTGAAGTTGATGACCTCGTAGCCATCCTCAATCAGTGACTGCACCACAGCGCGACCGATTCCCCGGCTGCCGCCGGTCACAAGTGCTGTGGTGCCTTTCATCTTATTGCGCCTTGATGTCACGTTCTTTGATCAGTTTGCCCCACTTGGCACGCTCGCCTGCTTCAAACTTGGCCAGGTCAGGGCCAAACAAGTTGCCGGGAACAGCTGCCAGTCGCTCATAGGCCTTGATGACTTGTTCAGACTTAAGTCCCACACGCGCAGCTTCGATCAGCTTGTCCATCACAGGCTGAGGTGTGCCCTTGGGCGCATAAATCGCGAACCAGGCGGTCACGTCAAAACCTTTGACGCCATCTTCCGCAAAGCTAGGCAGCGTTGGCAACATTGGCGAGCGCTCCAGTGACGTCACGGCAATGCCACGCACGCGCGAGCCATCTTTGATCTGGGCGATCGAGCCGGACAGATTGTCAAACAGCAGATCGATCTGTCCGCCGATCAGGGCAGGCATCGAAGCTGAAACGCCTTTGAAAGGGACGTGCAGGAGCTCAACGCCGGCCATCGCTTCAAAGTATGCACCCGTCAGGTGTGGTGACGAACCAATACCTGGCGTACCATAGCTGAGCTTTTTATCCTTGGCTGCGCGAGCGGCCGCCAGGACGTCACCGAGGTTTTTCCAGGGTGAGTTCGCAGCCACAACCAACACGTTCGGTGTGGTCGAGACTAGCGCGATCGGCACCAGATCGGTGGCCGGATCAAACTGCATCTGGGTGTAGAGGAACTGGTTGATCGCCTGGGTACCGATGGTACCCAAACCAATGGTGTAACCGTCTGGTTTGCTGCGTGCGACCTGAGTCAAACCAACGTTTCCGGCCGCACCTGGCTTGTTTTCAACAATCACAGGCTGTTTCAGTGTGGTTTCCATCGCCTGGGCGATTGAGCGACCAAAAATATCCGCGGCGCCTGCAGTTGGATATGGAACGACCAAGGTGACTGGGCGTGTCGGGAAATTCTGGGCGTGGGCAACGCCAAACATCGCGGCACCTAGTGTGAATGCCGCCGCGATCGCGCGGATAACAAAACGCGTTGACTTCATGGGATCTTGCTCCTTTAGATATACGCCTTCGGGGAAGCGCTCGTCGTTCGTGAAACTCAAATCAAAAGTACGTAAATAAGTACTATAGTAATAGTTCTACAAGATCACTATAGCAGTACCGCGTCTTTTGCTGCACAAAGTCCACTCGAGGCAACCAATGTATTTTTCAGAACGTATGGCCGCACTGGCCAAAAGCCATGGCCAGCACCCTGCCCTCATCGATCAGGATGTGCCAACCACTTTTGCCCAGCTGCATGCGCAAGCCCAGCAACTGGCCGGTAATTTCTCCAAGCTTGGCATTGGCCCCAAGGATCGGGTCGCAGTCTGGCTGCCCAATTGCCTGGCGTGGCTGCAAACCTTTCTGGCGTGCGCCCACCTGGGCGCGACCGTACTCGCTGTCAATACACGTTTTCGTAGTCAGGAGGTTGCGGATATTGTCGGTCGCGGCAAAGCGGACTGGCTGCTGATGTGGCCAGATTTCAAAGGCATCGCATTTGCAGATATTTTGGCGGATGTGCCGACAGAAGTCTTATCCAGGCTGCGCGCCATCATCACCCTGGGCGACACACAGGGTGCGGCCACCCAGGCCATCGCCGCGCGTGGCTACAAAGTCCTCGGCTACAACGCCTTGCTTGATACGCCGAGCGTCGCGCCCCCAGCTGCTGGAAACACCGGTGTATTGTGTTTCACCACGTCAGGGACAACCTCGCTGCCCAAGTTCGTCTTGCACGATCAAGCCACTTTAATCAAGCATGGCGAAGTCATGCAACAAGCTTATGGTTACGATTCCAGCAGCCGCATCCTCGCCAGCGCGCCGTTTTGCGGAGCTTTTGGCTTTGCGACCTTGACAGGCGGACTCGTGACAGGGTGCACCACAGTGAGCGAGCCCGTATCTGATACGCACAGCACACTGGCGCAAATCCGCAAACATCGCGTCACCCACACCTATGCCAACAACGAATCGATTCTGAAACTCTTTGAAACCGCACAATCGCCCGCAGATTTTGAAAGCTGCAAACTATTTGGTTTCGCCAGTTTCTCACCGGCCATCAACAGTCTGCTCGAACAAGCCGAGCGCAATCATGTTGAGCTGACGGGTCTGTATGGCTCAAGCGAACTCCAGGCACTTGTCGCCGCGCAACCAACCAAAGCCAATGAAGGTGACCTCAGCGTGCGCTATCTGGCCGGTGGCCGGTTGATTCACCCCGAGGCGCGCGTGAGGACCTCTGATCCCGAGACCGGTCAGATACTCAAACAGGGCGAATCAGGCGAAATCGAAATTTTCAGCCCCAGTCGCATGGTGGGCTATCTGGATCAGCCTGAAGCGACGGCAAAAGCCATCACCACAGATGGATACTTCAAGACGGGTGACCTGGGTTATGCGGTGAGCGAGCGTCAATTCGTATTTCAAACACGCATGGGGGATTCGATGCGACTGTCCGGGTTTTTAGTCAATCCCGCCGAAATCGAACAAGCAGTGGAAAAACTCCCTGGCATCCAGGCATGTCAGGTCGTAGGTGGCACCCTGGGTACAAAAATTCTACCTGTCGCCTTTGTCATTTTGCGCGACGGTGCAAAAGCTGATCCAGCCGGCTGGACTCAGGAATGCAAGCGCCTGATGGCAGGATACAAGGTGCCGGTTCGTTTCGAGGTTGTCACAGTATTTCCCTCCGTCGAAAGCGCCAACGCTGTCAAAATCCAGAAAAATAAATTACGCGAAATGGCGGATGCTTTGCTCGCTGCCCACGCATGAAACACGCACCCGGCCTCCTCTACGCGAGAAGTCCACAACCCTTGTATTTACAAGTGGCCGCGATTGTGCGGCGAAACATCGAACGCGGAGTCTGGCCGCGCGGCGAACAAGTCCCTGCCCTGGAAACTCTGGTCGAGACACTCGGGGTCTCACGGGCGACGGTCAGACAAGCCTTTGGACTCTTGGAGCGCGAGGGCCTGATCCATCGGTCCAGAGGGTCGGGGACTTATGTCAATGAGCATATCCCTCAGACACATCGGCTCACCCTTCCAAAAACCTGGGCCGATACCGTCGCCCTCTCCAAAGAACTCGGCACCACCACCTTGATGGAGTCCAATGCCGATGTTCCACTGCCGCTCCTGGGCATGGAGTGCCCTTATCAGACCGACGGGCGCTTTCAATATCTGAGACGGATACACACGACCTCGACAGGCCCATTCTGCTACACAGAGGTTTATCTGGAGCGAAATATCTACCGTCAGCATCCCGCACGTTACCGTCACTCTACCGTGGCCCCCGTTCTGGATGAACTGCACGGTGAAGCGCTGACCCATGCCGGACAACTACTCACGATCATCGAAGCGGGTGCCGACTCGGCCGAGGCCTTGCATCTTCCCCTGTCCGCTCCCGTCGCGGAGTTACGCCGCTATGCCTGTATCGGCGAACAAGTCGTGTATTTCGCGCGTCTGGAAATTCCGACACGTTATGTGCAAATGAAATTTGATCTTCTTGGAAATCAATAAATGTTTAATCCCGATTCGCTGAAGTTACCCTTTTTCGATGACAGTCATCGCACACTCTACGCAGACGTCAAAGCCTGGGCGGCGGCGGCCCTGACAAACAGAGTGCATACTGGCAGCGTCGATGAGCACTGCGTCAAGCTCACCCGAAAAATGGGCGATGCAGGCTGGTTGCGCTACTGTGTCCCAGCAGAATACGGTGGCGCACTACAAGAACTGGACTCGCGCAGTCTGTGTCTGTTGCGCCAGGCGCTTGGCTACTACGATGGTCTGGCAGACTTTGCTTTTGTGATGCAGGGATTGGGCAGCGGACCGATTTCTCTCTTTGGCTCAGAGGCGCTCAAGCAAAAATATTTACCTCATGTCGCCTCCGGAAAAATGCTGGCGGCTTTTGCCTTGTCTGAACCCGATGCAGGCTCCGATGTAGCCGCCATGAGCACCCGTGCCACCCGCACAAATCAGGGCTATCGTTTGAACGGTGTCAAAACATGGATCTCCAATGCCGACATCGCTGACTTCTACACAGTGTTTGCCCGGGTGGAAAACGATGAGGCTGAAGGCGTCACCGCTTTTGTGGTCGATGCCAATACGCCTGGGCTGCAAGTCACTGAGCGCTTTGATGTGTGTGCTCCACACCCGATTGGCACACTGACTTTTACGGATTGCGAAATCCCGGTTAGTCAGCGGATCGGACAAGCGGGCAAGGGCTTCAAGGTCGCCATGCAAAACCTCGATGTCTTTCGCGCCTCGGTGGGCGCAGCAGCCCTGGGATTTGCCGAAGCGGCACTCGACATGGGAATCGCGCGCGCCAGCTCGCGCAAGATGTTTGGCGCGACGTTGGCGGATCTGCAGATCACGCAGGCGGCGATCGGCGACATGAGTACGGAAATCGATGCCTCGACTTTGCTGATATATCGCGCGGCTTGGGAGCGCGATGTCCTCAAACAACGCACAACGAAATCAGCCGCGATGGCCAAGATGTTCGCCACCGAGTCCGCACAGCGTGTGATCGACCGATGTGTACAGTTGCATGGAGGCCTGGGCGTCAAAGTCGGACATCCGATGGAAATGTTGTATCGTGAAATCCGGGCGTTACGTATTTATGAAGGTGCGACCGAAGTCCAGCAGGTCATCATCGCGCGTGAAACAATGAAAAACAAAACTGGAGAGATATGAAAATGAACGGTTCAGAAGCTATGGTGCAGACCCTGCTCGCAGGCGATGTGGATGTGTGTTTTGCCAACCCCGGCACCTCGGAGATGCATTTCGTTTCCGCCCTGGATCGCGCACCAGGCATGCGCTGCGTGCTGGGTTTGTTTGAGGGCGTCGCGAGCGGCGCCGCGGATGGTTATTACCGCATGGCGGAAAAACCAGCGGCCACGCTTCTGCATCTGGGACCTGGTCTGGGCAATGCGCTGGCCAACATCCATAATGCCAAACGCGCCTACTCTGGCATGGTCAATATTGTCGGCCAGCATGCGTGGGATCACATCCACAACAATGCCCCGTTGAACTCCGACGTCGAAGCGGTCGCACGCCCCATGTCCAACTGGGTCAAAACCACCATGTCCGCTGCGGCAGCGCCTCTGGATACCGCCGAAGCAATCTCTCAGGCCCGCAGCACTCCAGGCCGCATCGCGACCTTGGTGCTACCTGCAAACTGCGCCTGGGAGCCCTCCGACCCAGGACACTACTCCACAGCGCCTGCGCAAACGGCTGCCGCGCCCCTCAATGACACAGTGATCGCACTGGCCAGACTTTTGTCGGACCGCAAGACTGCGGAGGCGACGACTTTACTCCTCGGCGGTCGCGCGCTGCGCGCACGCGAAGCCACACTCGCTGGAAAAATCGCCGCACACACCGGCTGCAAACTGGCGTCCGAACCGCGCAACCCTCGCATGGAGCGCGGGCGTGGACGCGTCAACGTCACCCCCCTGCCTTTCCCTGTCGATGGGGCTGTCGCCATGCTCAAAGACACCAAACATCTGGTTTTGGTGGGCAGCGCGCCTCCGGTGGCATTTTTTGCCTACCCAAATAAGCCACGCATGATCAAGCAACCCGATTGCGAGGTCCATACACTGGCCACGCTCACACACGACATCGAAGCAAGCTTGCAGGCACTGGTCGACGCTCTTGGCGCACAAAACACCGCGCCTGCCCAGCTCTCGACGGGTCCCATCATCACAGACTTGCCCACCGGCGCACCTGTTCCTGAACACATTGGTACGGTGATCGCAGCGCTTTTGCCTGAAAACGCCATCATGGTGGACGAAGCGGTCACCACCGGTCGCCAGTTCGCGAAAGTCACGCCTCAGGCTGCTCCGCACGACTGTATCGATATCACGGGCGGCGCGATTGGCTGGGGCATGTCGGCAGCAGTCGGCGCCGCAGTCGCGTGTCCGGATCGCAAGGTCTTCGCTTTTCTGGGCGATGGCAGCGCGATGTACACGGTCCAGGGTCTCTGGTCGATGGCACGTGAAAATCTCGACGTGACGGTTGTGATTTTTGCCAATCGCTCCTACAAAATCCTGCGCGGCGAACTCGCCAACATGGGAGGGCCTGAAGCCGGTGAGAATGCCCGCCGGATGCTCGATCTGGATCGGCCTTATCTGGATTGGGTATCGATCGCCCGCGGTCATGGCGTGCCAGGCGTACAGGTCAACACACTCGAGGGTTTTGCAGATGCCCTGCGCATCGCCGCGAAAGAAAAAGGACCTCGACTGATTGAACTGGTCATGTAGAGCGGACAATTTAAAACCCTTAAACACCCTAAACCCCCTCACCACCATAAACACCTCAAACCACGCGAACCCCGCAGGCACCTTAGGAGCCCAAAACATGAAATGCTATTGCGTCATGAATTTCAAAGAGCCGCTTGGCTTAATGGAAATGGAAACACCGACGCCTGTGGGCACACAGGTTCTCGTGCAAGTGCGTGCCGCAGGTGTGTGTCATAGCGACATTCACTTTTGGGAAGGCAGTTACGACCTTGGGAATGGCCGCAGTTTGTTACTCAAGGATCGGGGCATCAAGCTGCCCATGACGATGGGTCACGAGACCGCAGGCACCGTTGTGGCCATGGGTCCCGAAGCAACAGGTGTCGAGAAAGGTCGCAACTATCTTGTGTATCCGTGGATTGGCTGCCGACAGTGTCCGGCCTGTCTCGATGGCCTGGAAAATCACTGTTCCAGCCCGCAGTACCTGGGCGTACAAAGACCGGGAGGTTACGCGGATCACCTCCTTGTGCCGCATCCCCGCTATCTGATCGATATCGCAGACATGGATCCGGCCGTCATCGCACCCTATGCATGCTCGGGGCTGACGACCTATAGCGCGCTCAACAAAGTCGGTGCCAATATCTATCAGAAGCATCCCATCGTGATCATGGGCGCGGGTGGGCTGGGCTTGATGTGTCTGGCTCTGGTCAAGGCCTTGAATGGCGTGGGCGCGATTGTCGTGGATATCGATCCGGCCAAACGTCAGGCCGCACTTGAGGCCGGGGCACTCGCAGTGATCGATGGTGCGGCACCCGATGCTGCGCAACAAATCATTGCGGCCAATGGCGGCAAACTCGTGCAGGCCATGATCGATCTGGTCGGGGCGCCCTCAACGACATCTTTGGGTTTCGATATCCTGATCAAGGGCGGCAAGCTTGTGATTGTTGGTTTATTTGGTGGCGGCGCCTCTTGGCCGATTGCCTTCATCCCGATGAAAGCTTTGCAAATCCTTGGCAGCTACACAGGTTCACTGGCCGAGCTCAGAGAGTTGTTACAACTGGTCAAGGACAACAAGATCACGCCCATTCCCGTACACAAACATCCGCTTGCGGAGGCTGACAAAGTCTTGACTGCCTTGCGCGAAGGCAAAGTCACAGGACGCGCGGTACTGACGGCTTAAGGGGCTTAAGGGACTTAAAGAACTTAAAGGACTTAAAGGACATAGAGGACTTATGGCTTGGCGGGCTGAAAACGCTGTAAGGCCACCAACACCTGGCGCGTTGTGAGTGGACGGCCCGCCAGGTGTTCCGACAAGCGTTCGCGCAAAGAAGCACGCAGAGCTGGTTCGCCCTGAGGATCGTCAAAATCGGGCTCTTCGGCATCCAGACCGTAGCCTGTTTCCTTGAGCAAAATCCATTCGAAACGCCTGAGAGCCCCCGCCGCAGGCTGACCCGCTGCGAGTCGCTGCAACGCAAGCACATACGCATCAAACAAGCCGGGATGTGGATCCTCGCGGGGTAATAAACGGAACAACAATTCGTTCATATACCAGCAAGACATCATGGCGGCCCCGGGCAATGCATGCACGCCCGCACATTCTGCGCGCGTGAGCGTTTTGATTTCACCGGAGCCCGTCCATGACAAAAGCAGCGGCTGAAACACCGAGAGGGCAGGCCTGAGCACAGAGTGTGGTCGTTTGGCGCCTTTGGCCACCATGCTGACCCAGCCATGGTCTCTGGAAAACGCCTGGACGATCAGAGAGGTTTCTCTCCAGGGTGTCGCATGCAACACATATCCCGGAGTTTCAAGGACACGAAGAACGCGTCTACTCATATCCCAAATCGCGCAGGCTGCTCTCTTTTTCAGCCCAGCCTTTTCGAACCTTGATATAAACCTCAAGGTGCACGGGTTTATCCATCAGCTTGGCCATATCCTGGCGCGCCTCCGAGGCGATGCGCTTCATGTGGCTACCGCCCGCGCCAAGCAATATGGGGCGATGGCTGTCGCGCTCGACAATCACGCAGGCGTTGATGTGCGCGCCCTTGGCGGTTTCTTCCCATTGCTCGATCACAACCGTGCAACCGTAGGGCAGCTCATCCCCCACCAGTCGAAAGATTTTTTCACGAATCAGCTCTGCCGCGATAAAGCGCATCGGACGATCGGTCAGCGTATCGGCATCGAAAAATGGCTCATTTTCAGGCAAGCGTTTAGCGACTTCATCGAGCAACTGATCAAGCTGATGGCGTTTGGTCGAGCTCACAGGCACCACGGCATCAAACTTGAACTGCGAGGCGATATTGGCCACAAACGGATACAGCTCGTCACGATTTTTAAGCTGGTCAATTTTGCTGATGACCAGAATGGTGCGTTCAGGATGATGCAACAGCGACAAAAGTTTGGCGTCACCCGGCGACCATTTGCCCGCCTCGACGACAAAGAGAACAACGTCCACATCGGCGAGCGTCTGTGTGACCACCCGGTTCATCATCTTGTTCATCGCGCCGCCATGGCGCGTCTGAAAGCCGGGAGTATCCACGAACACGAACTGCTCATGTTCCCGCGTGAGCACACCCTGGATTCTGTGGCGCGTCGTTTGAGCCTTGCGGGACACAATTGAGATTTTGCTGCCGATGAGCGCATTGGTCAGTGTTGACTTGCCGACATTCGGACGTCCGACAACAGCGACAAAACCGCAGCGATAGGGAATGTCGGTTGAACTGGCTGAAGGTGTTGTTTCGATGTTTTCTGTCATTTAAGTTCCTGAGCAACCGCAACCGGCAGCGTCAATTGTGCCGTTTTGCGCGCCCGGGTTGAACGCTTTTTAACTGGAGCGGGACTGGCAGTCTCGGCAGCCTCGAGCGCGAGTTTGGCGGCCGACTGCTCTGCGGCACGACGACTGGAACCTGGAGCCGTGACCTTGATCTCAAGAGAAGGGATCGAACACTCAACCTCGAACTGCTGACTATGGGCCGCACCATGGGTCGCCACCACGCTGTAGAGAGGCAAGGCGAGCTTGCGGCTCTGGAGAAACTCTTGCAGCAAAGTCTTGGCATCCTTGCCAAGCGTCAATGGATCCACACTCGCGAGGATAGGCTTGTACAGGCGCTCAATCAGCTCTTGAGCGGCATTGAACCCACCATCGAGATACACCGCGGCAAGTATGGCTTCGAAGGTATCGGCCAAAATGGAAGGCCGTCTGAATCCACCGCTTTTAAGTTCACCCTCCCCTAATCGGAGGTACTTGGACAGGTCAAGTTTTTGTGCAATGTCGGCGAGAGAAGCTTGCTTGACCAGGTTGGCACGCACGCGCGACAGATCACCTTCATCCAGCGTACCGTAGTGGTGGAACAGCAAGGCGGCTACCGCCATGTTCAAAACCGAATCACCCAGAAACTCCAGGCGCTCGTTGTGACGGGCACCATGGCTGCGATGCGTCAGCGCCTGCTCAAGCAATGCAGGTTTAACGAACTTATATCCAAGCGAAGTCTCAAGAGAGGACAAGGGCATGTAGCGGTTGACATAAAACGAGTGACAAGGATCTGGTCAACTTAATGGAAGGAACCGATACGGCTGAGGTTTCCAAAGTTCATCCAGATAAAGAAAGCTTTACCGACGATATTCGCCTCGGGGACAAAACCCCAAAATCGACTGTCCAGGCTGTTATCGCGATTGTCACCCATCATAAAGTAAACGCCCTCAGGTACGGTGCAACGAATGCCATTTCTGAGATATTCACATTTTTCACGATATGGAAAGCTTGAAGTAGGCCCCAAATCCTGCCATCTTCGCTCATCTAGCAATATCTGATGTGGCTTTTCACCCAGATACTCTGTGAACTGTGCCGTATACGCCACACGATCTGGCTCAAAATACTCACCATCACGCTTGCGAGGCACTTCTTTTCCATTGATATAAAGACGCTTGTCGAGGTAAGCGACCTCATCCCCGGGCAAACCGACCACGCGCTTGATGTAATCCACGGAAGGATCGACTGGGTAACGAAACACCATCACGTCACCGCGCGCTGGTTCGCCCAGCGAAATGACTTTTTGATTGAGTACAGGCAAACGCAAGCCATACGAAAATTTATTCACCAGAATCAGATCGCCGTTTTGCAAGGTGGGCAACATCGATCCCGAGGGGATGCGAAAAGGTTCAACGATGAAAGAACGCAATACGAAGACAAACAAAATCACAGGAAAAAAACTTGCGCCATACTCGACCCACCAAGGCTGTTTTCCCAGATCGGCTCGAAGCTGCTCCTCGCGGCTACGCTTTTCTTCCTCGGGCAAAGCCGACCAGCTTGGTCGAGCCAGCTCGATTGCCTGCATCATGCGCGCATGACGTTTTTGTCTCAGCGAAAATTTATCGATCGTCCAGATCACACCCGTGACCACAAGCGCGATAAACAAAATCAGGGCAAAGTTCCAGCTCATCAGTTCAACCTTGCTTAAACATTATTTGTCATCAACCTGCAAAATCGCCAGGAAAGCTTCTTGAGGAATTTCGACACTACCGACTTGCTTCATGCGCTTTTTACCGGCCTTCTGCTTTTCAAGCAGTTTTTTCTTGCGGCTGATATCACCGCCGTAACACTTGGCTAGAACGTTTTTACGCAGGGCCTTGACGTTTTCACGGGCGATAATTTCCGCACCGATCGCGGCCTGAATCGCCACATCGTACATCTGACGCGGGATGAGCTCGCGCATACGGGACACCACTTCGCGGGCACGATAACGCGCATTGGAGCGGTGGCAAATCGTCGACAAGGCATCGACTTTGTCACTATTGATCAACAAGTCGACCTTGACCACATCGGCGGCCCGGTATTCTTTGAACTCGTAATCCATCGAAGCATAACCACGCGACACGGACTTCAGCTTGTCGAAGAAATCGAGCACGATCTCGGCGAGCGGGATTTCATAATGCAGGTGCACCTGGCGACCGTGATAGGTCATGTCGAGCTGAACGCCACGCTTGTTGTTACACAAGGTCATGACCGTGCCCACGTATTCCTGGGGCATGAACAGCGTGACCGTCACGATAGGTTCGCGCACTTCGATATATTTGCCAACCTCGGGCATCCGTGATGGACTTTCGATATGAATGACCGAGTTGTCCCGCAACACCACCTCATACACCACCGAAGGCGCGGTTGTGATGATGTCCATGTCGAACTCGCGTTCGAGTCGCTCCTGGACAATTTCCATATGGAGCAGGCCCAGAAAGCCGCAACGGAAACCAAAACCAAGCGCCTGCGATACCTCTGGCTCGTACATGAGCGCGGAGTCATTGAGCTTGAGCTTCTCAAGAGAGTCGCGTAACTGATCGTACTCGCTACTTTCGACGGGATAGAGACCGGCGAAGACCTGGGGCTTCACCTCTTTGAATCCGGGCAGAGGCTCGGTGGCTGGCTTGGCCAGCAAGGTAATCGTGTCACCCACCTTGGCATCGGCCAGCTCTTTGATCCCGGCGATCACAAAACCTACTTCGCCTGCCGAGAGGTGTTTACGCGGCTCAGACTTGGGTGTGAACACCCCAACCTGCTCGCATAAGTGGATGGCGCCCGTTGCCATGAAGGAAATTTTATCTTTGGGCTTGAGCACGCCGTTGATCACGCGAATCAGCATGACCACGCCAACATAGTTATCAAACCATGAGTCGATAATCAACGCTTGCAGGGGTGCCTCGGGATCACCCTTGGGGGCAGGAATGCGGGCGACGACGGCCTCGAGGATATCGTCGATCCCCATGCCGGTTTTAGCGCTTGCCAAAATCGCGTCCGTGGCGTCAATCCCGATGACTTCCTCAACCTCGGCACGCGCGCTCTCCGGATCGGCCTGGGGCAAATCCATTTTATTGAGAACAGGTACGACCTCTACGCCAAGTTCGATCGCCGTGTAGCAGTTCGCGACCGTTTGAGCTTCAACGCCTTGAGAGGCATCGACGACCAGCAACGCGCCCTCGCAAGCGGAAAGAGAGCGACTGACCTCGTAAGAGAAGTCGACGTGTCCGGGCGTATCAATCAGATTGAGGTTGTAAATCTTGCCGTCCTGCGCTTTGTAGTGCAGAGCAGCCGTCTGGGCCTTGATGGTGATGCCCCGTTCGCGCTCGATATCCATGGAGTCAAGCACCTGCGCAGACATTTCACGATCAGCCAGTCCTCCGCAGCGCTGGATCAGTCGATCCGCCAGGGTGGACTTGCCATGGTCGATGTGGGCAATGATGGAGAAATTGCGAATATGCTGCATAACACCTGAAAAGTAAGCGGGCTAGCAAGCAAAAAGGGGCGCTCTGCGCCCCTTTTGCGGCAAACCGCTATTCTAGCCGTTCTTGAGTCTATTTGGCGGGAGTCACTGCGACCCAGCGGGTTTGATCCCCTGTTCGGACCATCAACCCGACAGGACGGGACTTGTCCACACCGGCGATCACCTTGGCGAACTGCTCGGGACTCGTAATGTCACTGTCGTTGGCAGCCAAGATAATGTCACCCTCGGCGATTCCTGCCGTGGCTGCAGGTCCGGAAACGCTTGTCACCTGGACACCACCTTTGATGCGAAGTTTTTTCTGCGCATCCGCGGCCACCGGCACGACGGTCATTCCCAAAACTTCAGTTTGAGCCGTTGCAGGCTTGTCCTTGGGAGCGGGGGCCTCGGCTGTGCGCTCTGCCTTGAGTTCCGTGACAGTCACATTGAGTTTGACAGTCTTGCCTTTACGCCAGACCTCGACAGGTGATACTGAACCTGGCTTGGTTTGACCCACAAGTCGCGGCAAATCAGACATTCTGGTGATCGTTTTACCGTCAAACTTCAGGATCACGTCGCCTGGCAAGATACCGCCTTTTTCAGCCGGGCCGTCAGGCTCAACACCGCTCACGAGCGCGCCTTCGGCTTTGGGCAAGCCGATCGCCTGAGCGACATCCTTGCTGACTTCACCGATTTGGACACCGATGCGACCACGTGTGACGCGGCCGGAGGCCTTCAGCTGGTCGACGACTTGCATCGCTTCATCAATCGGGATGGCCAGGGAAATTCCCATAAAGCCGCCACTGCGGGAGACGATCTGGGCGTTGATACCGACCACCTGTCCCTCGAGATTTAACAAAGGACCACCCGAGTTACCAGGGTTGACCGCGACATCGGTCTGAATGAAGGGTAAATAATCACCCGTCTCGCGACCCAGTGCGCTGATGATGCCCGAAGTCACTGTCGACTCCAGCCCAAAAGGCGAGCCGATCGCCAACACCCACTGACCTTTTTTCAAAGTCTTGGCGTTGCCAATTGGCAGAGTGGCCATGCCTTTCGCATCAATCTTGAGTAAAGCCACATCGGTGCGCTGATCACTTCCAACTACCTTGGCCTTGAACTCGCGGCCATCGGTCAGCGTGACAAAAATATCTGTCGCATCCGCCACCACATGATGGTTCGTGAGCAAATGACCATCTTCCGAGATAAAGAAACCAGAGCCTACGCCGCGTGGAACGGAGCGCTCTTCTGGCTCAGCGCGTCGTCCGCGTGGACCTTGCTGGGGACCTTGGCGCCCACCAGGTGGCACAAAATCAGGGCCGAAAAAATGACGAAACAATTCGTAAGGGTCCTGTCCGGGGGCGCCACCCGAACCCGCACGCGAAGAGACTTTGGCTGTCGTGCGAATATTCACCACGGCTGGTTCAGACTTTTCAACAATGGCCGTAAAGTCTGGCAATCCAGCATTACGCGCTTGTGCAGGCGTGACATGCAGGCCACCGAGCAGCAATGCCATGGCCACCATCAATGTGCTCGCGATGCGACGCATGCGAACAACAGGCTGATACAGATATAAGTGTGACTGATCTTGCATCATGAACTCCGATTTAAACATCCCGGCTCGCTGCTGACGCCAGGTTAGCGCGCAGACGTCGAGGGGACGTATTGAATTGACTGAGCCAACTGTTCAAGGGTTGCGGCCGGCACTTCACCCAGAACGGTCAACCAGAAGTTTGCTACTTTGATCCCGAAGATATTCACTGAGCCACTACGCGCAGCGCCTTGGGGTTCATACTCAGACCGTTCTGGCAAATAAGGTTCAATAAAAATTGAAATTGTTGCGAGACCATCTGATAAAACGAGTTGATTGACTCGCTTGTCATCGGAAAAAACTCTCTCGAGCTGCGAGGTCGGCACATAGCCCGCAGGGGCTGCAATCCTCCAACCTTGCGCAAATAAATCCACTTTCGAATGTTGCGCGCGGACAGTCCGCCAATCGGTTGTCGTCCAAGTTGGTGCGAGCATCGCCTCGGTAATGTCGGCTCCGATCGCGACTTGCGTAAATGCGACTTGCTCGATCACCACACCATCATGTCCGACCATCTGTGCTTTGAGCAACAAATTCGATTCAAGATCTGCGCACAGCCGATAACCATATCGATGGGTGTCGCGCGGTGTAATTTCTATGCCGCGACAAGGTCGACCCGCGATACGCAAGACCTCGGGGGCAAGTCGCAAACTATAATTTTTTTCCAATGATTGCGCGTTGTTGAGCAACAGACCGGGGAAACGGTCACCGCGTTGACGCTCAAGCAAAACGAGCTTGCGATCAGGCATCAAGCCTTGCACTTCATCATTGAAACGCAAATATTCACGCGGTGCGCCGTCAAGAACTTCGATACGCTCTTTCTCATTTTTTCCATCGAAAAAATGTGTAATGCGCGAGGACTCGAATCGCTCACCTTGCTGAAAAGCGAACACACCCACATAGTTCAGCGTACGTGCCGCATGCTGGATTTGTCGCACGATTTGTCCGACATCAGACTGGTCCGTTTGTGGCGAAGCAACTTGTTGACCGGCACTGGATGCCGCTTGCGAAACATTTTGAGCCAATGCCGTTTGGTTCAGTGCGCCCGCACTCACCAGCATGAAGGACAAAGCATACCCAACCGCGCGCGACATTACCGCATAGCTCCGAAGGAAACCTGACGAACATTCGCCGGACCTGAAATTTCGCGATGCGTATTGACATAGTCACGGACAACAGGCGCATTGAAAGCGACTTCACTGGCACGCACTGGGGCAACGTTTGTGACCTCGGCGACCTGTTCAGCGGGAGAGGAAAGCTCTGGCAACAAAAATGGCTTGGCCACCCAAATCACAGATGCTACGGCTGCGGCCATAGCAACACCCGGCCAAACGGTTCGCCCCCAAAATCTCGCATGCGTTTTGCCAGGACGGTTGATTCTTGTGGATTCGTTAGGAGCAGGCTTGGCTGTCGCGATGATCGGTGGTTCATTTGCGAGAGCGAGAGAAATACGTTTTTGCAAGGAGTGCGTAGCAGGGAGAGCCAGCTCCGGCGTACGCAGGGTGTCGCCGATCAGGTGGTACAAATCCCAAGTGGCTTGCCCTTGAGGTGACAATAACTGCTCTGGCATGCCAGTCTCTGCATCGCCGTCCATCCAGGCTGAAATCGCTTGCTGCGGCTGTTGGGTTGACTGATTCATGTTCGAGATCTCGTTAGATTGTTTCATCGTTTGAACTCCTCACCAGCGTCGATCGCCGGTATCACCCAGCAAGGGACGCAGTCGTGTTGCGATGGCCTCGCGGGCCCGAAAAATCCGGGACCGAACCGTGCCAATCGGACAACTCATACTTTCAGCAATATCTTCGTAACTCATACCGTCGATCTCACGCATCACAATCGCATTGCGTAATTCTTCGGGCAAATCATTAATAGCCTTGTTCACGGTATCCGCGATCTGGCGACTCGCCATCTCTGATTCCGGGTTGCTACTGTCTGTTAGGTTGTCAGTTGCGTCAAAAGTTTCACCTTCTTCGTTTTCTTGTGCGGAAGGTGTACTTGGACGACGATTATTTTGAGCCAGCCAATTGCGGGCTGTGTTGATCGCGATACGGTAAAGCCATGTATAGAAAGCACTTTCACCTCGAAACTGAGGTAAAGCGCGGTAGGCTTTTATAAAGGCTTCCTGAGCCACATCCTCGATTTCACCGGGATCACGAATCATGCGCGACAGTAAGCGCATGATTTTTCTCTGATATTTCAGCACCAACAGGTCAAATGCCTGTTTGTCTCCGCGTTGTACGCGCGCCACCAATTCGGCGTCTACGTCGCGTTCACTCAAGCTGCATCCCCTTTTGAATGACGACCCGACCCCTCAAGCTGACGAGCCGCTTCAAGTGCGACCGCATGGAAAGCCAGCGGGCTCAGGCACTGCCTCCAGACCACCACAATGAGGGTCTGAGACTTGTTATGGGGACGATTCTGCAATTTCAAACCCAGGCTTAGTCCAAAAAAATGATGCCAACGCTGACTGACAATAACCTCTATGCTATCAGTCAGGCGAGCGTCTTTTGAAAAAAACGACAATTGCCACGGTTTTTCAGAATAAACATGCAGAATGCGATCTTGAGTGGCTTTCCCGTCCTTCAGGCGCCCGAAAAAATGCACTAAAAAGGGGATCGTTGCCAAAGAGTACGCGAGCCAGACATTCCACTCCATCCAGAGAGCGGACGTGACAAATGCCCAAGCCGCCACACTCAGCAGGCCGAGTTTGAGTGCCGCCACCCAGCCGGGCTGAGTGAGCGGGACCAGCAAACCTGACGATGAAGACGGATTCGTCAAATACGACGAACGGCCATGGAGCCGTTGGTACCACCAAATCCAAAGGAGTTGGAGAGCGCGACATCAATCTTGAGATCCCGCGCGGCATTCGCGCAGTAATCCAGATCGCACTCGGGATCCTGATTGAAGATGTTGATGGTGGGAGGTGAAATCTGATGATGCACGGCGAGCGTGGCAAAAACAGCCTCGATACCGCCGGCTGCGCCCAACAAGTGACCCGTCATGGACTTGGTGGAGTTGACCACCAGTTTTTTAGCGTGATCACCGAAAGCGAGTTTGAGCGCCTCGGTTTCGTTTTTGTCACCAAGCGGGGTAGAAGTCCCGTGCGCATTGACGTATTGCACCTGATCTGGGTTGATACCACCGTTACGCAAAGCATTCACAATGCCACGACGTGGACCGTCGCGATCGGGAGCCGTGATGTGATGCGCGTCACTGCTCATGCCATAACCAGCAAATTCGCCATAAATACGGGCACCACGCTTTTTGGCGTGCTCGTACTCCTCGAGGATCAAGACACCAGCGCCCTCACCCAGCACGAATCCATCACGGTCCCGATCCCAGGGGCGGGACGCCGTGGTCGGATCATCGTTTCGTTGAGAAAGTGCACGCATCGCAGCAAAGCCGCCGATGCCCAGAGGAGAAACCGTTGACTCGGCACCGCCAGCCATCATGACATCGGCATCGCCATATTCGATCATGCGGGCAGCGTCACCGATAGAATGCAAGCCGGTGGTACAAGCCGAAACAACGGCGTAAGACGGGCCCTTGAAGCCCAGCATAATGGAGAGCTGCCCCGAAATCAGATTGATCAGGGAAGCGGGAACGAAAAAGGGTGAAATGCGTCGGGGTCCACGCTCGAGATACTCGGTCTGAGTCTCCTCGATGCGCTGCAAGCCGCCGATACCGGAACCCACGATCACACCCACACGCTCAGCATTGGCCTCGGTGATTTCCAGACCGGAATCCTTCCAGGCCTGCATGCCAGCCGCAATACCATAATGGATGAACGTATCCATTGTCCGCGCCTCTTTGGCGGGAATCAGCTGGGTAATGTCAAACCCTTTCACTTCGCCGGCAATATGGGCATTGAACGCACTTGGATCAAAGCGTGTGATCCGTCCGATGCCAGACCGACCGTTAACGATATTGTCCCAGGCAGTGGCGATATCGTTGCCCACTGGGCTCACAATGCCAAGACCTGTAATCACGACCCGTCGCTTCACGGAGCACTCCTCAAATATGATAATGGCGGCCAAGAAACCTGACGCACCGAGTCGGGAGCCCAAAGCCCCGACCCTGCGATACAGATTGTCCTAACCGCCTGAACCTTGAGCGCATGATCCTTGCGGGATGCGCAGTGCTTACGAACGGATAGCCTCCGTTTGTAAGCAGACAAAAATTACTTGGAATTGGAAGTGATGTAATCGACGGCCTGTTGAACGGTCGTGATTTTCTCTGCTTCTTCATCCGGAATTTCGGTCTCGAACTCGTCTTCGAGTGCCATGACCAGCTCAACCATGTCGAGCGAATCGGCACCGAGGTCGTCAAGAAAGGAAGATGCGTTCTTGATCTCGGCTTCATTAACGCCAAGTTGTTCAGCGACGATCTTTTTGACGCGCTGTTCGATGCTTTCCATGCAAATCTCCAAAGGGGAAAAGTCCGGCGAATTATAGCCAACCGGGAGAAAAAAAACCTATTACATGTACATGCCGCCATTGACGTGCAATGTCGTGCCTGTGATGTAGCCTGCGTGAGGTGACGCCAAAAACGCCACCGCGTGCGCGATATCGCTGGCCGAACCAAGTCGTCCAAGCGGAATTTGTCCCAAAAGCGCCGTCGTTTGGCCCTCGTCCAGCGTGCTGGTCATGTCTGTTTCAATGAACCCGGGCGCCACGCAATTGACTGTGACGCCACGACTACCCAGCTCACGAGCCAGCGCGCGACTCATGCCGGCGACTCCGGCCTTCGCTGCCGCATAGTTCGCCTGACCGGGGTTTCCACTCGAGCCCACCACGGAAGTGATGTTGATAATGCGTCCCCAGCGCGCCTTCATCATGCTGCGCATGACACCGCGTGACAAGCGAAATACCGCACTGAGGTTGGTTTGCAACACGGCGTCCCAGTCTTCGTCTTTCATGCGCATGGACAAGTTGTCGCGCGTGATGCCGGCGTTGTTGACCAGAATGTGCGGACCACCCGATTCTTTGGCCAAAGCATCCAGCAAAGCCTCACAACCCGCCACATCGGTCACGTTAAGCACAACGCCCCGGCCGCCGTGCGAAGCCAGCATTTCCGTCACGCCAGCCGCCCCCGCTTCGGTCGTTGCCGTACCAATCACGATCGCACCACGCGATGCCAGTTCGAGGGCAATCGCGCGACCAATTCCGCGCGACGCGCCCGTGACGAGAGCGACTTTATCTTTAAGGTCCATGACATTCATCCTTGAGCTTTTCGTTAGGCAGCCGACAGCGTATCCAGGGCGGCTTGCATCGACTCTGGGTCTGTCACCGAGAGCGCCACCAGGTCCGGGTCAATGCGTTTGACCATTCCTGTCAATACCTTGCCTGGACCGCACTCGACCACATGGGTGATGCCCTGGCCGCGCATGGCCTGGATGATCTCCACCCAACGCACAGCATGCCAGGCCTGACGCACCAAAGCATCCCGGATCTGCGCAGGATCCTGCACAATCGCCACATCGACGTTGTTAATGACGGGAACCTGAGGAGCAGAAACCTCCACGGACGCGAGAGCCCCTTGAAGCACCTCAGCGGCTGGTTTAAGCAAGCTGGAGTGAAACGGAGCGGAGACAGGCAAAAGCATCGCGCGTTTGGCGCCTGCCGCCTTGGCAGTCTGAATGGCGCGCTGCACGGCTTCGGCGTGTCCGGCGATCACCACTTGCGAGGGCGCATTGAAATTCACGGCCTCGACCACTTGTCCTTGGGCGGCCTCGGCGCAAGCCGCGCGCACCGCATCATCCTCCAAACCCAAGACAGCAGCCATGGCGCCCGTGCCCACAGGCACAGCCGCCTGCATCGCATCCGCGCGAATACGCACCAGACGCACCGCATCAGCCAGGGACAAAGAGCCGGCAGCCGTCAATGCGGCATATTCACCCAGACTATGTCCCGCCATCAAAGAGGCCACCGGACCTCCGGCCGCACGCCAAGCCTCGAACATCGCGACACCGGCGGTCAACATGGCTGGCTGCGTGTTGGTTGTCAGATTGAGCTGTTCAACCGGGCCCTCGGCCATCAGTTTGCCGAGATCCTCTCCCAGCGCGGCGCTCGCCTGGGCAATGACTTGCATGGCGGCAGGATGACCTGACCAGACATCCATCATGCCAACGGACTGGGAACCTTGACCAGGAAATACGAACGCAAATTTCATGATGTCGCTGTGCAAAAATAAGTGAAATATGGATAACTGAACATTACTACATCAGTGTCTTTAAGTACTGTTACATACGTACCAGTACCGAACCCCAGGTAAACCCGCCTCCAACACCTTGCATCAACACAAGCTGACCGGGCTGGATTCGGCCATCCCGACGTGCGACATCGAATGCCAGAGGGATACTCGCGGCTGAGGTATTGGCATGCTGATCGACCGTGATGACAACTTTCTCGACAGGAATGTCCAGCTTTTTAGCCAAAAACGTCAAGATTCTCAGATTGGCCTGGTGTGGAATCAGCCAGTCGATTTCAGACAGGGCGACACCCGCTTGTTCGGTCACTGTCCGTGCCGAGCGATCAAGAACCGTCACGGCTTGCTTGAACACCGCCTGGCCATCCATGCGCAAAAACGGATCACCCGTCACCTGTCCAAAAGCGACATTGCCCGCGGCGCACAAAATATTCATCTGGCTACCATCGGCATGCAGCTCGGCGCCCAGGATCCCGGGCGCATCGCTGGCCTTGAGGACGACCGCACCCGCACCATCACCGAACAACACGCAGGTGGAGCGATCGCTCCAGTCGAGAATGCTTGAAAAAACTTCGGCACCAATAATGAGTGCGCAGCGCGCGCGTCCGGCACGGATACAACTGTCAGCTGTGGTCAATGCGTACACGAAACCGCTGCAAACTGCCTGCACGTCAAACGCGGCAGCACCCTTGTTGCCCAGATTGGCTTGCACCAGGCATGCCGTGCTGGGAAAAACAAAATCAGGGGTTGAGGTCGCCACAATGATCAGATCGACTTCGCCCGCCTCAACTCCCGCATCGGCAAGCGCGCGGCGAGCCGCCTCAGTTGCCAGTGCGCTCGTAGTCATCCCCTTGTCGGCAAGATGGCGCTGACGAATACCGGTACGTTCCGTGATCCACTGATCCGAAGTTTCAATCTGACGTGTCGCCAACTCCGCAGCCAGGTCGTCATTGGTCACAACGCGCGGAGGCAAAAAACCGCCTGATCCAACGATGCGCGCAAAAGGCATGACCTGGGTCATTCGGAATCTCCCGATTGAGTCGAAGACACTGCTTCGACTTGTGAATTTGTTAATTTGGCAATCGCCTCGGCTGTTCGCTTGAGCAAACCTGTCTGCACCGCTTCGCGTGCACGCTCAAGTGCGCATCCAAATGCCACAGCATCCGCGGCACCATGACTCTTGATCACTACGCCACGCAATCCTAGCAAGGCGGCCCCATTGTATTGACGATTATCGACACGACGCCGAAACTTCGCCAGAACGGGCATCGCAATCAAACCCAATAATTTAGTGAAGATGTTGCGGCTGAATTCCTCGCGCACCATGACCGACATCATTCGTGCCACACCCTCGGCAGACTTGAGAGCGACATTGCCTACAAAGCCATCGCAGACCACCACATCGACCGTGCCCTTGAAAATATCGTTGCCCTCGACATTTCCATAAAAATTGAGCGTACTTTGGCGCAGCAACTCTGCAGCCTGCTTGACGATGTCATTGCCCTTGATGACCTCTTCACCAATGTTGAGCAGTCCAACAGAGGGAGAATGGTTCACATCGCCCGCCTGTGCGAGTGCAGTTCCCATAATGGCAAATTGCAGTAGGTGTTCCGCAGTGCAATCAACGTTAGCGCCCAAATCCAGCATCGTTGTCGTGCCGCCTTTTTGGTTCGGCAACGCCGAGGCGATTGCAGGCCGATCAATGCCGAAAAGTGTTTTCAGAACGTAGCGGGAAATCGCCATCCAGGCGCCGGTGTTACCAGCCGAAATACACGCATCAGCACGACCATCCTTGACCGCCTGAGCCGCCACGCGCATGGATGAGTCTTTTTTGCGACGCAAAGCGACTTCGACGGGATCATCCATCGTTACGACTTCAGTGGCCGCAACGATCGAATAACGATCGGATGACACATCCGGATAACGCTTTGCACAAACGGAAACAGCCTGCTCGATTTCCTCGGGCAGGCCCACCAAAAGCAAATGCGTATCAGCGTAGCGTTGTGCGAAAGCAAACGCAGCGGGGACAGTGACGGGGATACCCTCGTCACCACCCATACAATCTATCGCGATGCGAATTACGGTAGCCACGTGATGATGCAACGTAGCGCGCTTAGACGAGGCGCGCCTAGACGAGGTCAGAGCCCGTCAGCCGCGTTTTATTCGTCAGTCTTAGTCTTGAGAACCTTGCGACCACGATAGAAGCCTGTCGGGCTAATGTGGTGACGCAGATGTTGCTCGCCCGTGTTCGGCTCAATCGCCGTTGGGGGATTCACTAAAAAGTCGTGCGAACGGTGCATACCGCGCTTGGACGGGGATTTTTTATTTTGCTGAACAGCCATGACAACTCCTGTGGATTGGCGAATTGTACGCCAACCATCTTGATAACAACTACTGACCCTTGGTTTTGAGCTGACTCAACACCGCGAACGGCGAGAGAGGCTCTTCCCTACCAGCTTCTTCATCGGCTTGTGCATCCAAATCGGCTGTTTCCGGACACACTTCGTGCCTCGGAACGTAGGGAACATCTAAAATCAACTCATCTTCTACTAAATCGCACAAGTCAAACTTGGGCGAGCCTACAATCTTTTCTGGACGGTCGAAATCGTCGTCCTCGATTTCTTCATCGTCGAGGTCAGACTCACGCCGAACCAACTCGAACACCGTTTGCCGATTCACAGGCAAAACGAGTTCACCTAAACATCTCTGGCATTCCAGCACCAAATTGGCCTGTATCCTCACAACCAACTCGGACTTGTCGTCTTTGGTACGACGGCCTTCAATCTCGTAGCGCACAATCCCGGGAACGGTTGGTGGACCATCGAGAACACCGAGCTCAGATACGGGCTGTTCAGGCAAGCCCTCAAGCAAGCGACCCAGTCTGTGCACACTGAAGGCACCTTTCAACACCTGACCACGGCGCGCGAAATCAAACGCATCGACGACGGGTGGAGCACTCAACCGGAATGCGGCATTAAAATCTTCTGACAAAATTGCTTGCCTCAAATCTCTTGGCAAAGTTGCTTGCCACAAAGCGCTTATAAACCGCACCAAAAATGCAGCAAAGCAAGAGATAATAGCGTGTTTACCCCTGTATCGTCAATTTCAAACCGACTGAAACAACAGTGATCCACCCTCTTATTCTCGCCTCAAGCTCTCCGTACAGAAAAGAACTTCTTTCCAGGCTAAGAGTTCCTTTTTTCACGGTATCTCCCGATGTGGATGAAACTCCTTTGCCTGGCGAGACACCGCATACACTGGCATGCCGCCTAGCCCGGGCCAAAGCGCAAATTATCGCGGCCAAGTATCCGGGGCATATCGTCATCGGTGCCGATCAGGCTGCATCGCTCAACGGACAACCTCTTGGAAAACCGGGTAATCGAGCAGGCGCGCAACGCCAGCTCAGAGCATTGTCCGGTCAGTCCGTCATTTTTCACAGCGCCATGTCAGTGGCGCTTGGCCATCGCATCCAAACAGTCGACGTTCCCACAACCTGTGTTTTTCGGACGCTCTCGGACGCTGCCATCGAGAAGTATCTGGATATCGATGCCCCTTACGACACAGCGGGCAGCGCCAAAGCGGAATCTTTGGGGATTGCTTTGATGCAAAGCATGGAAAGCACAGACCCGACCTCCATTATTGGCCTCCCCCTGATCGCGTTGACACATCTGCTCGCAGAATTTGGTCTCGATCCGCTTGAACATGCCGTTCAGGCGATTTCAACTTCTTCGGTTTCATCCCCTCATGCTGCCCGACCCTAAACAAACCCGACGTTCACCCCAAGGCGGCCTGGGCACGCTGCACCTCATTCCAGTCGGACTCGGCGAGGCCCCGATCGACCAGTGGCTCCCCGTGCAAGCACAGTCGCAAGCCGGGCACCTCAAGACCTACATTGTGGAAAACGCCAAAGTCGCGAGAGCCTTTCTCAAACTGACGCCACTCGTTCACCCCCTGCAGGAAGTTACGCTCCACGAGCTGAATACGCGCACGGAGGATACCAGCCTCGCACAGTGGCTCGCCCCTCTCAAAACGGGCCAAGATATCGGTCTGGTGTCGGATGCTGGATGCCCAGCCGTCGCAGACCCGGGCGCACGCGCAGTCGCTTTGGCCCATCAATGGGGGGCCACCGTCAAGCCCTGGGTCGGGCCCTCCTCCATCTTGCTGGGTCTGATGGCCAGTGGTCTGGATGGTCAGCGGTTTGCGTTTCATGGCTATGCGCCCGTCGAGCCCGCTGAACGCGCCAAACAACTCAAAGCCTGGGAACAATTGTCAGCCAAGCTCAAACAGTCTCAACTCTTCATAGAAACACCCTACCGCAACCAGGCAATGTTCTCGAGCCTCACGGAACATCTCAAAGGCAACACCAGGCTTTGCGTCGCCCGCTCTGTCACCACACAAGATGAATGGATACGCACCCTGACGATCGCGCAGTGGAAAACCCAGCCAACACCTGTGCTCGATAAACACCCAACCCTCTTTTTATTTCAGGCTGCCTGATGCATACGCTCGTTTCCGCAACAAGCACTTCTTGCAAACGTTTAAGCCTTTTTTTGCTGGCTTTGCTGCTGTCGGGGTGCGCCTCGCAAGTCAGCGGTCCCTTGCGCTTTGATGACTCCATGAAATCACGCGGTCAGAGCGGCCGTATCGACATCATTGTGTTGCACTACACCGCTTCGACCAAACCCAGCGCACTCATGACGCTCACCAACCGGGATGTCAGCGCGCATTATGTTGTCACCGACGACAAACCTCCAATTGTCTACCGTCTGGTCAATGAGGACAAAAGTGCCTGGCATGCTGGTGAAAGCAGTTGGTATGGCAAGACATTCCTGAACCAGCGTTCGATCGGCATTGAAATTGTCCATCCCGGCTGGACAAAAAACAGCAACGGTGACAAGGGCATGCCCTACTCGGACACACAAATCGCCGCCGTCATCGAACTCACGCGCGACATCGCCAAGCGCAACAACATCTCACCGGAAAATATCGTGGGACACAGCGATATCGCCCCCATGCGAAAGATTGATCCCGGCCCCTCTTTTCCATGGAAAAAGCTTGCCCAGGCGGGCGTAGGCCGATGGTTCGACGAAGCGGCCGCAGCAAAATACGAAGCTAATTTCATTCGCACGGGCTATCCGGATGCGGGCTGGTTTCAGAAACAACTCAAACGCGTTGGTTATCAAGTCCCGGAATCCAATTACTTTGATGCGGGCACCTTGGCTGCGATTGGCGCCTTCCAGATGCATTACCGCCCTGATCGCGTCACAAGCAGACCCGATCCGCAAACAGCTGCGCGTCTGATGGCTCTACCGACGACAGGATCCGGCCTTTAAGCGTCGCCCGCTTGTGTAAGAGACGTTAAGCGGCGTGCCGTGATTGAGAAGCGTGTTTTAACCAAGCGCGTCGCACACGCCATGCCAATAAAACCGCAAGGACCGCGGCATAAATCAGCACGGTGTCAAAATCATTTTTGCCTTCTTTATGCCACCAATAATGAAGAATCGCCAAGACGCCGATCAGATAAATCAAACGATGCAGCTGCTGCCAGTGCCTGCCCAAGCGCCGCATCCAGCCGTGGGTGGAGGTAATCGCCAGCAGCGACATGGTTAAAAAGGCAGCGACGCCCACCAGAATGAAAGGCCTTTTCCAGACGTCAGAGAGCATGGGGATCAATTCAAAGCTCTGATCCCACCAGGCCCAGGATAGGGCGTGAAGCGTGGCATAAAAAAAAGCAAACAATCCACACATGCGACGCCAGCGCAACAGCGCGGGTTGCTTGAGCCATTGACGTAACGGTGATATGGAAAGTGTGACAAGTAGACACACCAACGTCCAGGTACCCGACGAACGCGTTAAAAACTCGACAGGATTCGCAGTCAGCGCATTTTGATAACCAAGCACCACCCATCTGATCAGCGGATAAAGACCCGCTAAAAAAAGCAGTGGTTTGGCCCGGTCAATGGTTTTGACTGAAAGCGACGTCACGCTGAACTCAATAGTTTTTACGCAAATCCATGCCTGCGTAAAGGGACGCGACTTCGTTGGCGTAGCCATTAAACATGAGTGTCTTACGCTTAGGTGAGAACACGCCATCTTCGCCGATGCGTCTCTCTGTCGCCTGACTCCAGCGCGGATGTGACACCTCGGGATTCACGTTGGAATAGAAGCCATATTCCGATGGCTGGGACTGCTCCCAGCTTCCAACGGGCTGCTTTTCAAGCAGGCGAATGGTCACAATCGATTTGACCGATTTAAAGCCATATTTCCAAGGCACCACCATACGAACGGGTGCGCCATTTTGATTTGGCAAAACTTTACCGTACATACCCATGACCAGCATGGTCAACGGGTGCATGGCCTCATCCATCCGTAAACCATCGCGATACGGCCAGTCGATGGAACGGGTCCGAACACCTGGCATGTTTTTAGGCTGAACGTCTGTTACAAACTCAACAAACTTTGCGTTCCCTGTTGGCTGAACTTGTTTGATCAGCTCAGACATCGAATAGCCAATCCATGGAATCGCCATCGACCAACCCTCGACGCAGCGCATACGATAGGTCCGGTCTTCAAGAGGAGCGAGTTTAAGCAAATCGTCGAGATCAAAAGTTTTGGGTGCCGCGCACTCGCCTTCCACGCGCACTTTCCAGGGCGTGGTTTGCATTTTGCTGGCGTACTTGACCGGATCGCCTTTGTCCATGCCAAATTCAAAAAAGTTGTTGTAAGTCGTCGCGTCTTTTTCTGGCGTGACGGGCTCCATCAACACATACTTCGATGAGCGCTGGGCATTCAGAGAGGCCAGGCTCGCGGCCGAACCCAGTAAAGGCCAGCCTGCAAGTGTTCCGGCAGCAACAGACGCTCCCGCGGCTTTCATCCACTGACGTCGGCTGGCCCAGACCTCTTCAGGCGTGATTTCACTGGCGTGTATGCGTGGGTAGCGGTAGACAGGCATGTGGGGCTCCAATATTTGGAATTCTGCTAGAGATTGAAACACACTTCAGGTGACTGAATCACGTATTCAAAGTGGGCTTAAGCAATCCGCTCACGCAACCACTGATGCAGGCTCGGCACATCAGCAGCGATGGTGTGATGCGGACAGGCTCTGAGCTCATGCTCAGGGTGAGCGCCATAGGCTACGCCGATTCCATGCACGCCTGCGTTGGCTGCCATGGTGAGGTCATGGGAGGTGTCCCCCACCATGACCATCTGGTCAGGCTCAACCATCAGCTCGTCGATCAGTTCCAGCAGCATGCCCGGATGTGGTTTACCAAAGGTCTCGTCAGCCGTTCGGGTTGCAGCAAAGGCGCCATGCAAGGCGGTGGAGGCAAGCGCACGGTTCAGCCCCACCCGACTTTTACCTGTCGCCACGGCAAGTGTGGCGCCCGCTGCCCGGAGATCACTCAGCATCTCCGGCACACCATCGAAGAGTTTAAGCTGCGTGTCCTTGGACAGATAATGATGGCGATAGCGCTCCAGAAACAAGGGTTCCATCGAAGCGGTTAAGTCCGGTACAGCACGTCTTAAGGCAGGCTCCAGCGACAGGCCTATCACCCAGGCAGCCTCTTGCGCCGTCGGAACGCGTAACTCTAGATCACGGCACGCTCCCTGGATCGCAGCGACGATGCTGTGTGTCGAGTCCATGAGTGTGCCATCCCAGTCAAACACAATCACTGAATAGGGCTTCATTTCGCCTCCAGCTTTTGGAGGATTTTCTCGCAACTCGGCGGTAGAGGCGCTTCGAGCACCATGGGCTCCTGAGTCAGGGGATGGGGCATTTCCAGTCGACAGGCATGCAAAAACATTCTTGAGAATCCTAGCTTGCTGAATTTGGCGCGTGTTTCGTCGCGCCCATATTTATCGTCACCCACGATCGGGAAACCGCTCGAGGCCAAGTGCACCCGTATTTGATGCGTTCGGCCGGTCCGAAGTTCGGCATCGACCAAACTATAGCCATCGAAACGTTTTAACGCACTGACAATCGTATGGGCGACCTGGCCTTCGGCCTCCACTTTGACCCGACGTTCGCCAGACTGCGTCGTCCACTTCACTAATGGTAAGCGGATGTGCTGGCGGGCATTGACCCAGTCACCCTCCACCAGGGCTAAGTAATGTTTTCTTCCGCCGCCTGTCCGGAACATTTCATGCAAGGACAGCAATACGTTTCTTTTTTTGGCAATAATCAATAAACCAGAAGTATCCCGGTCCAGACGATGCGCAAGCTCGAGAAACTTGGCTTCGGGACGCGCGGCACGCAATGCCTCAATCACGCCAAACGACACGCCGCTTCCGCCATGCACGGCGGTTCCTGCGGGCTTATCAATGACCAACAGGCCCTCATCTTCGAAAACAATGGGGAATTCGCTGCCTGGAACAGATCTTTTCTCATCCGGGGCAGGTAAGCGCATGGGCGGCACGCGCACCACATCGCCGAGAGAGAGCCTGTCGTCGGGGGCGACCCGTCCTTTGTTGACACGCACTTCTCCGCCCCGGACAGCTTTGTAAATGTGGCTTTTCGGCACCCCTTTGCACAGGCGCATCAAAAAATTGTCCAGCCGCTGACCGTCATGCTCCTCGGTGACTTCGACCCAACGCACGGCGGGCGCAGAGTCATGCGTTTGTTTTAAATTTTTTTTAGGAGTCACTGGGGAATCTTTGCGCATCAGCAAAAGCGGCTTATAATCGGGCAAGCCTTAAAAGGGTTAAGAAAGCCGGGTTGTAACGCCTTGCAGGGGAGCGCTTGTTGAAAAGCAGCCGACCAGCGGCATTACGTGACCCTCCTTCGTAGAGATGCAGCATTTTGTTGCGTCTCCGTCGGGATCGCGCACTGCACTATTTTTGTATTGTACCGCTTGCTTTCTTGTCCTCTGGGTTGCTGGTCGTCGGCTTGACCGGGATGCCCTTCAGGCGCGTTGTTGCGACGTTCAAACGTTTCGCCCGCGCCGAAGATGTATGCCCCTTCTCGCCGCGCGCGATACTGAATTAAGAGCAAGATTAAAAGCAAGAAACCGTCGTATCCCTGCACCAGGCGTTTGACACATATCCGCCTGATGTTCACAGCATTTTTTTTCGTCAACCACTTTTGTCAAACACTCTTGTGACCCTGACCCTCCTGCTGAATGAACCCCGCGCCCTAGGGCGCACAGTGCCGGTCTAAAGACCTTTTCTTCGTGCGTCCCAACAAGGGCGCGCGTCCTCTTTGCCTGCTTCAGTGTTTCGCAGCCAACAACGCGTGGCTGCGCGTCGATTTCCGGCGCGCCATTTAAATGGAGAAACTCTCTCATGAAGCGCATGCTGTTTAACGCGACGCACCAGGAAGAACTGCGCGTTGCAATTGTTGATGGGCAAAAGCTCATCGACCTCGATATCGAAATCGCCGGACGCGAACAGCGCAAAGGCAACATCTACAAAGGTGTCATCACCCGCATCGAGCCCGGTCTCGAAGCATGTTTTGTGAATTACGGCGAAGACCGCCATGGCTTCCTGCCCTTCAAAGAAATCGCCCGAAGCTATTTCAAAGAGGGTGTGGATGTCCGGACAGCTCGTATTCAAGACGCGCTGCGCGAAGGCCAAGAGCTGATCGTTCAAGTCGAAAAAGAAGAGCGCGGCAACAAGGGCGCGGCTCTGACCACCTTTATTTCCCTCGCTGGCCGCTATCTGGTGCTGATGCCCAACAACCCTCGTGGTGGTGGCGTCTCGCGTCGGGTCGAAGGTGAAGAGCGTCAGGAACTGCGCGAAGCCATGGATCAGCTGACGATTCCGCCCGGCATGAGCATTATCGCCCGCACCGCAGGTATCGGCCGCAACGCCGAGGAACTGCAGTGGGACATGTCCTACCTCATGCAGCTTTGGACGGCCATTGACGGTGCGGCCAAAGACAACCCGGCCCCTATCCTGATTTACCTCGAGTCAAGCCTGGTGATTCGCGCGATCCGCGATTATTTCTCACCTGACATCGGTGAAATCCTGATTGATACGGACGACATCGCTGACCAGGCGACTGCGTTCATGAGCGTTGTGATGCCTGACAATGTCGAGCGCGTCAAACGTTATCGCGATGATGTGCCCTTGTTCTCGCGCTTTCAGATTGAACATCAGATCGAGACGGCCTATTCGCGTACTGTCGATCTGCCTTCGGGCGGATCGATCGTGATCGACCACACCGAAGCGCTGGTCGCGGTCGACGTCAACTCCGCACGTGCCACGCGTGGTGCGGACATCGAAGAAACCGCATTACGTACGAACCAAGAGGCTGCCGACGAAGTCGCACGCCAATTGCGTTTACGCGACTTGGGCGGCCTGATCGTGATCGATTTTATCGACATGGAAGACACCAAGAACCAGCGCGCGGTTGAAAATCGTTTGCGAGATGCGCTGCATTTCGACCGTGCGCGTGTCCAAATGGGCAAAATTTCACGTTTTGGCCTGATGGAGCTGTCCCGCCAGCGGCTGCGTCCCGCCTTGAATGAAGGTTCACACATCACGTGTCCGCGCTGTAACGGCACGGGTGTGATCCGTGACGCCGAGTCCAGCGCGCTGCAAGTCTTGCGTCTGCTCCAGGAAGAAGCCATGAAAGAAAACACGGCAGCTGTGCATGCACAGGTACCTGTCGATGTGGCGACTTTCCTGTTGAATGAAAAACGCTCTGACATCACCAAGATTGAGACGCGCCTCAAGGTCAATCTGATCCTGATTCCCAACCGTCACCTCGAGACGCCCCATCATCATATCGAACGCTTGCGTCATGATGATCCTCGTCTTGAAGACATCAAAACCAGCTTTGATCTGGTGGATGCCCCTTCGACAGACATGAGCTGGGCCCCCAAGGAACAAGAAGTCAAGGCCAAACCGGAAGCGTTGGTCAAGGGTATCACCCCCGCACAACCTGCCCCGGTTTCCTCGACTCCCGCCAAAAAAGCGGAAGCAGAGGCTAAACCCGGTCTGTTCTCACGCCTTTTCGGTTGGCTCTCAGGTGGATCTTCCTCGGAAAAGAAAGAAGAAGCCCCCAAGGCTAGTGATTCACGCGATCGCGGCCGTTCTGCCCAGGGTGACCGTCGCGGTGGAAATCGCGGTGGCCGTGGACGTCGTCCGGACAATCGCACAGACGGTCGTCCCGCCACCCCCGAGCTGACCGCCACGCCCGATCAACGTCGCGCCCCGAAAAATGACGAGCGCAGTGACCGCGCTCCTCAGTTGCGAGGCGAAACATCTGATCAAGGCGAAGACAGCCCACGCGGTAATCGTAACCGCCGTGGTCGTGGCCGACAGCGCCGCGAAGACGGTTCGGATATTCGCGCGGACCAAGTCGAAGGCGGCACCAACAACACGCAGGCAGTCGATGCTGCTGCGCCAAACGAGCGCCGCCCCCAAGCTCCACGCCCAACACCTTCCGTGAGTCAGCTGACAGAAGATCAAGCCCACCTGCAACAAGGTCTCGATCCTCAAGGACTCGCCGAGGACGAAGCAGATCAAGCTGATCCAGAACGCAAACGTCGCCGTCGCCGTAGCCGTCGCGGTCGTCGTACAGGCGATGAAGGGTCGAATCTAGAAGGCCGTGACGATCAGGCACAAGAGAACGAAGGTTTCGCTCACGTTTCCAGCAGTGCGCTTTCCGGCGCACCTGTGAACTATGTCGAACCTGCATCTGGCACAACATCAGTTGCACCGACACCTTCGGCAGCGCCTGTCGCCACTGCGAATGCTGTACAAGCATCTGCACCTGCACCTGCACCTGCACCTGCACCTGTTCCGGTTCAAACCGCTCCGGTTGAACCTGCTCCGGTTCAACCCGCTGCTGTTCAGGTCGTGCCGGTTAGTGCTCCAACCCCTACACCGGTACCCGCTCAGACCTACTCGGCACCGTCTGCTCCGATCGTGGTTCCCGCCACGCCGCGCGCCGACACTGCAACTCTGCACGCGATCGTGCAGTCGGCAGGTTTGCAATGGGTTGAAAGCGACCCAGCTCGTGTCGCTCAGGCGATGGCAAATCAGCGTGTGGTGCCTGTCAAGCTTGGACGTGAACCCAAGCCGCAGCCCGTTGTTTCAAATACGCCCTTGATTCAGGTTGAAACCAACCGGCATTAAGAGTCTGTAAAAAAAGAAACGGCCCATCAATATTTTTGATGGGCCGTTTTAGTTTGCAAGAGATCGTTGTGCGATCTTGGCTTGTACGATCTTTAAGAAGCAGCCACGCTATCCATGGGCTGATTCATCATAATCGCCATCAACCGCGCAAGCTCTTCGCGAAGTTGACGCCGGTCCAGGACCATATCGATTGCCCCTTTTTGCTGCAAAAACTCCGAACGCTGAAAACCCTCGGGCAGTTTCTCACGGACCGTCTGCTCAATCACACGCGGCCCCGCAAAACCAATCAGTGCTTTGGGTTCACCAATCACGACATCGCCCATAAACGCGAAGCTAGCAGAGACACCTCCCATCGTAGGATCCGTCAGGACACTGATGAAAGGCAGTTTCGCCTCGGCCAAACGCGTCAACATGGCATTGGTTTTAGCCATCTGCATCAAAGAGAACAAACTTTCCTGCATCCGTGCACCGCCCGAAGCCGCGACACAGATGAAGGGGACTTTGTTTTTAATCGCTGCCTGAACACCCTGGACAAAACGCTCACCCACGACAGAACCCATGGAGCCGCCCATGAACTCGAATTCAAAGCATGCGAGTACGCAGGGCACGCTCCGAATGGCGCCGCTGACCACCACCAGTGCGTCGGTCTCGCCAGTTTGACGAACGGCCTCTTGAACACGCTCAGGGTATTTACGCGAGTCTTTAAATTTCAGCGGATCCATCGATCGGGTATTGGATCCAATCTCTACTCGCCCCTCAATATCGAGCAATGATTCAATGCGTGCACGCGCGCCGATCCGCATATGGTGATCACACTTGGGGCATACGTGAAGATTCGCCGCAAGATCTTCGTTGTAAAGCACGGATTCACAAGAGGGACATTTGACCCAGAGGCCTTCGGGTACGCGCTTACTCGCAGTTTCCTGCGCAGGAACTTTGTTGATACGGGGCGGGAGAAGTTTACCGAGCCAACTCATTTTGCATGCTCCGCTTGTCGGGCAACATCCATTGCCTGACGAATACCTGCCAACCAACCCGCACCCGCATCGATCGCCGCCTGAGACTGCTGGTCTTTGGGCAGACCCGCCGAGGCTTTGGTCATGGTGTCGATCAGTTTGCTACCAATCACGACTGCATCGGCAACCAGACTGATGCTTTGTGCGCTTTTTGCATCGCTGATGCCAAAACCCACGCCCACAGGCAAAGCAACGTGCTGACGGATACCTTTGAGGCGCGTGGCAACGTCCGCTGTATCGAGGTGACCTGCACCCGTCACACCATTCAATGAGACGTAGTACACGTAACCACGGGCAATCTTGCCAACAGCTTTGATGCGGGTCTCAGTCGAAGTCGGGGCCAGAAGGAAAATAGGCGCGATGTGATGCTTGTTGAGTAAACCAACAAAATCGTCGATTTCCTCTGGGGGATAATCAACAGTCAGCAGTCCATCAACACCCACCTGCTCGGCCTGTTCTGCAAAGGCTTGCTGCCCGATGTTTTCAATCGGATTGGCATAACCCATCAACACAATCGGAGTGTCCTGATCTTTCTTGCGAAACTCTGCCACCATTCCCAATACGTGTTTGAGTCCGATGCCTTGGGAGATCGCATGCTCTGCTGCACGCTGGATCACGGGGCCATCAGCCATCGGATCCGAAAAAGGGATACCGAGTTCGATCACATCGGCACCCGCTTTGACGAGTGCATGCATCAAGGGCACCGTGGTCTCAGGCAAGGGGTTGCCCGCTGCGATGTAGGGAATCAGCGCAGCGCGCTGCTGTTGCGCAGCGCGGGCAAACGCCGCGGCGATGCGATCTTTGTGTTGAGCCATATTTATCAGAAAACCTTTAAAACCTTAGAGCACGATGCCCGCACGCTGCGCGACGGTATTGATATCCTTGTCGCCTCGGCCGGACAAGTTCACCAGAATGACCTGATCCTTGGAAAGCGTTGGTGCAAGCTTGGCAGCGTAAGCCAGCGCATGTGATGTCTCGAGCGCCGGGATGATACCTTCGATCCTGCAGCAATGGTGAAAACTTGCCAATGCTTCGGTATCGGTCACGCTGACATAGGAGGCGCGCCCACTATCTTTGAGCCATGCATGCTCGGGACCGACGCCTGGATAATCCAGACCGGCCGATACAGAATGCGTCTCGGCGACCTGGCCGTTTTCATCCTGCAACACGTAAGTGCGGTTGCCATGCAATACGCCTACTCGTCCAGCGGTCAGCGACGCGGAATGTTTCCCGGTGTCGACGCCCTCGCCCGCCGCTTCTACGCCGACGAGTTTGGTGTTTTCATATGGAATATACGGATGGAATATACCCATCGCGTTTGAGCCGCCGCCCACGCAGGCCAACACGTAATCAGGCTGACGTCCAGCGTACAAAGGCATTTGTTCGATGGACTCCTGACCAATCACGGAGTGAAAATTGCGGACCATCATCGGATAGGGATGGGGACCTGCAACGGTACCAATGATGTAAAACGTATTATCGACGTTGGTCACCCAGTCGCGCATGGCCTCGTTCAAGGCGTCCTTGAGGGTCTTGGAGCCGGACTCGACGGGCACCACGGTCGCGCCAAGGAGTTTCATCCGAAACACGTTTGGCGACTGACGCTTGACGTCCTCGCTGCCCATGTAAACCACGCACTCCATGCCATAACGGGCACATACGGTCGCAGTCGCAACACCGTGCTGACCAGCCCCCGTTTCAGCGATGATGCGGCGCTTACCCATGCGTCGCGCAAGCAACGCCTGTCCGAGACTGTTGTTAATCTTGTGGGCGCCCGTGTGATTGAGGTCTTCGCGCTTGAACCAGATCTGCGCACCGCCAAGCTCCTCGGACCAGCGTCGGGCATGGTAGACCGGCGTTGGACGCCCGACAAAATGCTTGAGCTCGTATTCAAACTCAGCCAGGAAATCGGGATCGTTGCGGTATTTGTCATAAGACAAACGCAACTCCTCGATGGCCTGCATGAGGGTTTCTGCTGCGAATACACCGCCGTAAGGACCAAAATGCCCTTTGGCATCGGGGAAGTCATAGGGTTTCAAGACCGGATCTCCAGATCAGACCGAGCTACACCGGCAACAATATGCCAAGTGCATCAAGCAACGGGAAGATTCGATTTTACCAGTGTCACAGGAAAAACCGCAGTAAAAGCCGCTGGCAATCCCTCAATTTGCACCTCGTCTCTTGCCGGGGTCTCAGGCGCCTGGCGAGCGTCGCTCGGCGGTCAAGACGCCACTGACTTCGCGCAACGACGCCAAAGCGCGCTGCAACTCGCCCCCGTCGCGAATCTCCACGGTAAAAGACATATAGGCCATGGAGGCTTTGCTGTGCGTATTGACCCCGATAACGTTGAGCCGCAGCCTGGCGAACACCTCGGACAAATCCCGAAGCAAGCCGGCACGATCCTGCGCTTGAACATACAAATCAACCGGGTAGAGGGCTTGCGCCTCATGCTCGCCCCAAGTCACGTCAATCACGCGTTCAGGCTGACGAACTTTCAGCGCCAAAAAGCTCGCGCAGTCCGCACGATGAATCGACACGCCCCGACCCCTTGTCACAAAACCTGAAATCGCATCCGGAGGCGCAGGCCGGCAGCAGCGGGCCAGCTGTGTCAATAAAGAATCGACACCCACCACGAGCACACCGCTCTTACCTCCTCCGGCACGATCGACACGCGACGCGTGCACCATCAGCGACTCCAGACTGGGCTGGGCAGGTGCGGCAACAGGCTGAAATACAGCGTCAATCTGACGCAAACTGAATTCTTCCTTGGCAGCAGCCACATACAAATCATCGGCTTGCGCAAAACCTAACTGCTGGGCAAGCTGCTCAAGATTGACGGCAGTTTTACCCAGTCGCTGGAGTTCTTTTTCAACCAATGCCTGTCCCTGGTTGATGCGCTGCTGGAGCTCAATCGCGTTGAACCAGGCACGCACCTTGGCGCGGGATCGCGGGCTCGCCAGAAAGCCAAGCTGTGGGTTGAGCCAGTCGCGAGAGGGACCGCCAGACTTGGTGGTCACGATCTCGACTGTCTGACCGGTTTGTAACTGAGTCTGCAAAGGCACCATCTGACCATCGATACGCGCGCCGCGACAACGATGCCCAAGATCGGTATGCAAATAGTATGCAAAATCCACAGGGGTTGCGCCCAGCGGGAGCTCAACCACGCGCGCCTGTGGAGACAAAACGTAAATGCGCTCCTCGGGCGGTTTTGTCATGCGCGCGGAGGCGCGCCGCTCTGTGACGGACCCGGAGTCCAGCGTGGATGCGGCCGCTGTGCCGGTACCGCCGCCTGGTCGCTTGGCAGCATCGGTATTCCAGGCAAGCAATTGACGCATCCAGGCGAGCTGTCGATCATACTGACCGGATTGCGCGGAGGGATCAGCGGCGCCCGGACGCGGTCCTTCTTTGTAACGCCAATGCGCCGCCATCCCGAATTCAGCGAATTCGTGCATGGCGCGCGTGCGAATCTGCACTTCAAAGGGTCGGCCGTTAGCATCGGCGACCACGGTGTGAAGAGAACGATAGCCGTTAGGCTTCGGACGAGAGATGTAGTCATCAAACTCATCGGCCATCGGGACCCACAGCTCATGCACCAATCCAAGCGCGCTATAGCAATCTCGCTCTGTTTGAACAATGATGCGCATGGCACGCACATCGAACAACTCGCTGAAATCGAGATTCTTTTGGCGCATCTTGTTGTAGATGCTGTAGATGTGTTTGGGTCGACCGGTGACGTCCGCGGCGATACCCATTTTTTTGAGTGCTGATGTGAGTTGTTCAACCGTTTGTGCGATGAACTGTTCACGCTCGGCGCGTTTTTCTTCGAGCAAGCCGGCGATTTCTTTGTAACGGGCAGGATCGGTGAACCGAAAAGCCAGATCCTCCATTTCCCACTTGATTTGCCAGATCCCCAGACGATTGGCTAACGGAGTGTACAAATCGAGTGTTTCACGCGCCAAAGCCGGCCGACAGGGTACCTTTGCGCTCGCGTGCCAGCGCAGTGTCTGTAGGCGAGAGGCCAGCCTGAGCAACACAATGCGCAAATCTGCCGCCATTGCCAGCAGCATCTTGCGCAACATTTCTTTTTGCATCGGCGCATCGTCCGAGCCATCGCTTGCGGCGCTCGCAATGCCACTCAGGCGCAACAGTTCGCGAGTGCCCTGCACGAGGCGACTGACTTCGGCACCGAACTGATCCTTGATCGGATCGAGCTGTCGCCCCCGGTTCAGGTCCGGTTGCAATACCTCTGAGGACGCCACCAAAAGAGCCGCAGTCCGCGTGGCAGGATCAGCCTGAATTCCGCACAAAATACTGGCCGAGCCCAGTGCATGGTCGATCAGTCTCTCACCCGAGGGTGTGCACTGATCGCCAAGCGCCTCGCTCGCCCACTGTGCCGCCCGACGCAACAAAGCCTGTTCGTCGACATTCATGTCGACGGTCAGCGCATTCAAATCCAATTGTTGTTCAGGGGACACCAAGCTTTCAAACTCAAAATATCGTCACCGCACTCAAACAGCTGCTGTCACAACGATTTCGACCTTGTAGTCGGGACCGGCGAGCCGGGCTTCGATCGTGGCGCGCGGAGGTGTGTGACCAGCGGGCACCCATGCTTCCCAGGCCTTATTCATGCCGTCATATTCAGCGATGTTGGCCACAAAAACCTGCGCCATCAAGATGCGCGTTTTATCCGTACCCGCTTCAGCGAGCAAAGCATCGATCGCAGCCAGAACTTGAGCCGTCTGTCCCGTAACATCCTGGGTTGTGTCGTTGGCGACCTGACCTGCAAGGTAGGCCACGCCGTTGTAGACCGCCATGTCGGAGAGTCGTTTGCCTACATTGACACGTTTGATATTGCTCATTGTTTTTCCTTGATTAGAAAGTGGTGCTTCGCGCACCAGGGGTTAGATTCATTCGGCGGGAGGGAGTTCAAAGACTTGCCGCAAGTATGCAAGGTAGGCCTTGTCATCACACATTGTTTTTTCAGGCGCATCTGACACCTTGGCCACAGGTTGGCCATTACAGCGCACCATTTTCATGACGATCTGCAAGGGTTCGTGCCCCAGATCATTTGTCAGATTGGTCCCGATACCGAAGGCCGTCTTGCATCTTCCTGAAAAGCGACGCGTCAGTTCGATGGCACGTGGAAATGTTAACGCATCTGAAAAAATCAATGTCTTGGTACGCGGATCCACTCGGTTAGCCTTGTAATGCGCAATCATGCGCTCGCCCCAGTCAAATGGATCGCCGGAATCGTGACGCGCGCCATCAAAGAGCTTGCAACAATACATGTCGAAATCGCGCAAAAACGCGGCAACACCATACACATCCGACAACGCAATTCCCAGATCGCCCCGATATTCCTTGGCCCAAGTATCCAACGCAAACACCTGAGAATCACGCAAGCGCGGACCGAGTGCCTGACAAGCCTGCAAATACTCATGGGCCATCGTGCCCAAAGGCAATACGCCATGTCGCATCGCGAACCAGACATTACTCGTGCCCGCGAAATGTTTACCCATCTGGGCTTTCATTGTAATGACCACTTCCTCGTGCCACTCACGCGAAAACCGTCGTCTGGTGCCGTACTCGGCCACCCGGAAATCGTCGAGATCGGTCGCTTCAAGCACGAGCTTCATCTTGGTCTGAAGTCTTTTTCGTCCCTCTTCCCAGTCAGGGTTCGTACAGGTCCTGCGGAAATACACTTCGTTGACAATCGCCAGGACCGGGATTTCAAACAAAATCGTGTGCAACCAAGAGCCCTTGACCTGGATATCGATCTCTCCGGGCAAGGTCCCTTCCGTCACGGTGATGCACTTCTCCGGCAAATGAAAAAGACCGAGAAAATCAATGAAATCACTTTTGATAAAGCGCAGCCCCCCCAGATAGGCGAGCTCTTCCTCGTTGAACCGCAACTGGCACAGACTATGGATCTCGGCGCGAATCTCATCGAGATAGGGTCGCAAATTGACCCCCGGCGTGCGGCACTTGTAGCGGTACTCGACCTGGGCGGCAGGAAAGTGATGTAGCACCACCTGCATCATGGTGAATTTGTAAAGGTCTGTATCCAGCAGGGATTTGATGATCATGGGCTGTTTTTCGCAATTTCTTTAAACATTAGCACAGCCACCTCGCACCCTAGGGGTATCCCGAACACGCGGCGTCGCTTTGGGTAAAATATAACGATCTAATTGCATTCTGGTGAAGCACATGACGCACGTCGTGACTGAAAACTGTATTAAATGTAAGTTCACAGATTGTGTGGACGTTTGCCCGGTTGATTGTTTTCGCGAAGGGCCCAACTTTCTAGTGATCGATCCTGACGAGTGCATCGACTGTGCAGTCTGTATCCCTGAGTGTCCGGCCAATGCGATTTTTGCCGAAGAAGACGTGCCTCAGGACCAGATGAAGTTCATTGCGCTCAACGCCGAGCTGTCACCGACATTCAAAAGCATCAGTCGCTCGAAAAAACCTCTCGAAGACGCAGACAACTGGAATGGTGTTCCTGACAAGCTCAAACACCTTGAGCGTTGAGCGGCACCCCGCTGAACCCCCTCCTATAACCGCACATGAATGCCTCAGCCAACCCGCCAACCAATGGTCCGCGCTACACGCAACAGACCGTGTTATCCAAAATAGATTGGCTGACGGATAAGCTGTTTTCAATCACAGTCTCACGGGATCCAGCTTTTTCATTTCTGCCTGGGCAATTTGCCCGTCTGGGATTATGTGTTGGCGCACCGGACTCCACTGATCCTGAAGCGCCGCCCGCGCCCAACGAATGGCGCGCCTACTCGATGGTTTCCCGACCTGACGTCAATGCGCTCGAGTTTTATTCAGTTGTGGTACCTGATGGCAAATTTAGTCCGGCACTCGCCCGGCTCAAGCCCGGTGACGCGCTCTGGATAGACAAGACTGTTTTTGGTTTTTTGACCCTCGAGCGCTTTGTCGATGGCGAAGACCTCTGGCTGATCGCCACGGGTACGGGACTGTCCGCCTATCTGTCCATGCTGCGTGATCCGGCGACCTGGACCCGCTTTAAGCGGATTATTTTGCTGCATGGTGTCAGACACGCCAACGAGTTGGCCTACCGCCAGGAGTTATTGGCACTCGCAGATCCCTCCGATGCATCGCGCGCCCAGTTCATCTATGTCCCTGTCACCTCGCAAGAGAGTGTCAGCCCCGAGTTATCCCCATCCATCCACCCTCAGCTGACTCAACCAGCCCGCTTGACTGCCTTACTCAAGAGTGGCGAACTCGAACAGCGAACGGGCGTCGCCCTCGAGCCTGCCCGCTCCCGCATCATGCTTTGCGGTAACCCGGCTATGGTGACCGAGATGCGGGGCCTGCTGTCAGAGAGAGGATTCGCGCCCGGTCGACGCGGGGTCGCGGGTAACTTGGCTGTCGAAAACTACTGGTAAACCCTTGTTGGCGTGGTGGTTTTGCGACATTTTGCTGCAGCACAGCAAACTCCCTTCAGTTTGTCGCACTGATCCTTCCCGAACAGGTACATAATGTGTCATCTCGTGACCTTTTCTGGAATGACACATGCTCTATCATTTGCATGAAATGCACCGGGCAATCATGTCGCCCCTTGCACACTTCACTGAAGTGGGTTCCAAACTCTTCTCTCACCCAGCCAGTCCTCTCGCCTACTCCCCTATGGCGCGCCAAATGGCCGCAGGCTATGAGCTGATCCACCGCATTGGCAAAAAATACGAAAAGCCGGCCTGGGGTCTTCCGACCACGGAAGTCAACGGTAAACCTGTGTCCGTCACAGAGGAAGTCGTACTGTCCAAGCCTTTTTGCAACTTGATCTATTTTCGACGCGATATTTCCGACAAGGTGCGCAAAGCGACACCGAAAATGCTCGTCATCGCGCCGATGTCCGGTCACCATGCCACGCTATTGCGCGACACTGTTCGTGCCCTCTTGCCCGAGCATGAAATCTATGTCACTGACTGGATCGATGCGCGCATGGTGCCTCTGGCCGATGGCGCCTTTGGTCTGAACGATTACGTACGTTACGTTCAAGACTTCGTCCGTCACCTCGGTCCGGACGTGCATGTTATGTCTGTCTGTCAGCCCACGGTACCCGCACTCGCGGCGATCTCATTGATGGCGACCAACAAAGATCCTTGTTTGCCGCGCAGCATGGTCATGATGGGCGGACCGATCGATCCTCGCTGCTCCCCGACCCAGGTCAATCGCCTGGCAACGACCAAGCCTTTTGAGTGGTTCGAAGAAAAGCTCATTCACACCGTCCCGGCGCAGTATCCCGGAGCGGGTCGTCGCGTCTATCCCGGCTTTTTACAGCACGCGGGCTTTTTGTCGATGAATCCTGATCGCCACCTGAAATCACATTACGACTTCTACCTGGACTTGTTGCGTGGAGATGACGAGGATGCCGAAGCGCACCGTCGTTTCTACAACGAATACAACGCTGTCCTGGATATGTCCGCGGACTTCTACCTCGATACGATCCGCACGGTCTTTCAGGATTTTGATTTACCGAACGGAACCTGGGAAATCGATGGTCAGCTCGTTCGGCCAGCCGATATCAAATCTGTGGCGCTTTTCACGATCGAAGGCGAGCTGGATGACATTTCCGGCGAAGGTCAGACTCGCGCGGCACAAGCACTTTGCTCGGGCATCCCCGCCAAGCGCAAGCAGCATTACACGGCTCCGGAATGTGGTCACTACGGCATTTTCTCCGGACGTCGCTGGCGCACGACGATTTGCCCGCAAATAGCGGAATTTGTCCGACGGTTCTGATGCTGGCTGAGCGTATCAATCGTCTGCTTCCGCAGACGCAATGCACGAAATGTGGTTTTGATGGCTGCGCGCCCTATGCGCGCGCCATCGCCGACAATCAAGCGCCGATCAATCGCTGCCCTCCCGGTGGAGAGGCGGGCATCGCGGCGTTGGCCGAGCTTCTCTCTCGTCCACGCTTGCCTCTTGACACCACTTGCGGCACACACATGCCACTTCAAGTCGCTGTCATCGACGAGCAGTTTTGCATTGGCTGCACGCTCTGCATTCAGGCCTGTCCTGTGGACGCCATCCTTGGCGCCTCGAAAGTCATGCATACTGTCATTGCCCAGGACTGCACCGGTTGCGACTTGTGCGTCGCCCCTTGTCCGGTGGACTGCATCACAATGGTCGACGTGACACCTCCCCGCGAATGGACACGCGAAGATGCTGATCAGGCTCGCGCTCGTTTCGAGCGCAGGCAACTCAGACTCAACCAGAGCCCCTCCAGCCTGAAGCAAGACGAGGCGCCACAGGCTTTACCCGACAAACAAACCGCCGTGCAGGCTGCTCTTGCGCGCGCGCGCGCCCGACGCGGCAACGCCACACCATGAACCCACACAAACGCAGGGAAATTTTTACGCGCTTGCGCGCAGCGAATCCCACACCGACAACCGAGCTTGAATACAAAAGCGATTTTCAATTACTCATCGCAGTCATGCTCTCGGCTCAATCCACAGACAAAGCTGTCAATATCGCCACGCGCAAGTTTTTCCCTCGCTACGGCACCCCTAAAGCGTTGTATGCCCTAGGGGAAGAAAAGCTGATGGAATACATCAAGACCATCGGTCTCTATAAAACCAAGGCTAAAAACGTCATTGCCACTTGCGGTATTTTGCTTGACCAACACGCCGGCAAAGTCCCACAGACTCGCGAAGCGCTCGAGGCACTGCCTGGTGTGGGACGCAAAACGGCAAACGTGGTGCTCAATACCGCTTTTGGGCAACCCACGATCGCCGTGGATACCCATATCTTCAGGGTTGCCAATCGCACCAAAATCGCGCCTGGCAAAGATGTCGTCGCGGTGGAAAAGGGCCTGGAGAAATTTGTCGCCGAAGAATTCAAACTCGATGTACATCATTGGTTGATTTTGCATGGTCGCTATGTCTGCGTCGCACGCACACCTAAATGCCCGCAATGCGGAATTTCGGACCTGTGCGAGTACACACGCAAAACCAAGGGTTAATACCCTATGACAAACCCGCATTGAGTAAATGATCCGATCTGCGCCATACTTAGTTATCAAGATTAAAAACGTATAAGCAGGTGGTCGGATGCAAGACATCATTCTCGAAACCCAGGGACTCACAAAGGAATTCCGTGGTTTTGTCGCAGTCAACGACGTCTCCTTGCGCGTTCAAAGAGGTCAGATTCACGCCTTGATCGGCCCGAATGGCGCCGGCAAAACGACCTGCTTCAACCTGCTCACCAAGTTTTTGACCCCCACTCGCGGAAAAATCACCTTCAACGGGCTGGACATTACACGCGACTCCCCCGCACATATCGCTCGACGCGGCATTATTCGCTCGTTTCAGATCTCTGCGGTTTTTCCTCATTTGTCTGTTCTCGAAAATGTCCGCATTGGTTTGCAGCGTGAAACCGGCCTGTCCTTTCATTTCTGGCAAAGCGATAAGCGCCTGAATACGCTCAATGAACGCGCACGCGAACTGCTCGATCAAGTCGATCTGGGCGAATTCGCCGATGAAATGACTGCCAGCCTTCCGTATGGACGCAAACGCGCACTGGAGATCGCGACGACCCTCGCCATGGAACCTGAACTCATGCTGCTGGACGAACCGACCCAGGGGATGGGCCACGAGGACGTGGATCGTGTCACGCAACTGATTAAGCGTGTCAGTCAGGGTCGGACGATCTTGATGGTGGAACACAACATGAACGTTGTCTCCTCGATCGCTGACACCATCACCGTTCTGGCACGCGGCTCTGTCCTGGCCGAAGGCAACTACGCGCACGTGTCGAAAAACCCGGCCGTCATGGAAGCCTACATGGGTACGACTGAAGGCGAACTGGAGGGGGCACACGGATGAGCACTTGCGCACTCGAAATCAAAAACCTGCACGCTTGGTATGGCGAGTCACATATCCTGCATGGCGTTGATCTCACAGTCAACAAAGGTGAAGTGGTGACGCTGCTTGGTCGCAACGGCGCGGGTCGCACCACCACGCTGAGAGCGATTCTGGGCCTGACTGGATCACGTAAGGGATCCGTGCGTATTCATGGGCACGAAGCCATCGAGATGCCCACCTTCAAGATCGCACATCTTGGCATTGGCTACTGTCCAGAAGAACGGGGCATTTTCGCTAGTTTGTCCTGCGAGGAAAACTTGCTGCTCCCGCCGCCCGTTGGCGTGCCAGGTGGCGGTATGACGCTTGCCGAAATTTACGAGATGTTTCCCAACCTTCTGGAGCGCCGTCACTCGCCCGGGACCCGTCTGTCAGGCGGAGAACAACAGATGCTGGCTGTCGCGCGTATTTTGCGAACCGGTGCCAATTTGCTCTTGCTCGACGAAATATCCGAGGGCTTGGCGCCTGTCATTGTGCAAGCGCTTGCGCGGATGATCAAAATGCTTAAGGCAAAGGGTTACACGATTGTCATGGTCGAACAAAATTTCCGCTTTGCCGCCCCTCTGGCAGATCGCTTTTATGTCATGGAACACGGTCAAATCGTCGAGCACTTCGATGCGAGCGAACTCAAGGAAAAGCAATCCGTATTGAACGAATTGCTGGGTGTTTAAACACCCGCACAAGCTTCACAATTCTGCCCAATAGTGGTCTATACACAAATAAAATTTTTATTGCAGCGAACCCCAGGAGAACTATATGAAACTTCGCACCCTAAGCGCTTCGCTGATGTTAGCGGGCCTCGGTCTTGTCGGTCACACCGCCCAGGCAAATATCTCGGACAACGTCATTCGAATCGGTTTTTTGACCGACATGGCCAGCGTCTACTCAGACATTGACGGTGCAGGCGGTATCGAAGCCGCTCGCATGGCGATTGCCGATGCAGGCGGCGAGATCAACGGCAAAAAGATTGAACTCGTTTTCGCAGACCATCAAAACAAAGCCGACGTGGCGGCCGCGCGTGCGCGTGAATGGTTCGATCAGCAAAAAATCGATATGCTGATTGGCGGCACCAACTCTGGCGTCAACCTTGCGCTGGCGGGCATCGCTGCTGAAAAGAAAAAACCATTTTTCGCGATCGGTGCAGCAGCCTCTGACCTGACAGGTTCGCAATGTACGCCTTACACCATCCATTGGGCCTATGACACAGTCGCGTTGGCGCGTGGCACAGGTTCAGCCGTGGTGAAAGCCGGTGGAAAAACCTGGTACTTCTTGACTGCTGATTACGCCTTCGGACATGCGCTTGAAAGAGACACCGCCAAAGTTGTGCGAGAGTCTGGCGGAGAGGTTAAGGGTCAAGTACGCGCGCCGCTGAATTCCTCAGATTTTTCTTCTTTCCTGCTACAGGCTCAAAGCTCCAAGGCACAGATTCTGGGTCTGGCCAACGCTGGTGGCGACACAATCAACTCGATCAAAGCCGCGAATGAATTCGGTATTGGCAAAACCATGAAAATGGCGGGCCTGCTGATTTTCATCAACGACATCCACTCACTTGGTTTGCAAGCCACCCAAGGTATGCAATTCACGGACGGCTGGTATTGGGATCAAAACGATGAAACCCGCGCCTGGTCCAAGAAATTCGAAGCACGCGTTAAGCGCAAGCCATCCATGATTCAGGCAGGCGACTATTCAGCAGTCTCCTTCTACCTGAACGCGATCAAGGCAACAGGTAGCGATGACGGCGATACCGTCATGAAGTGGATGAAGTCCAACAAGGTCAACGACATGTTCGCCAAAAATGGCTATGTCCGCGAGGATGGCCGGATGGTTCACGACATGTTCCTGATGGAAGTCAAAAAACCAAGCGAATCCAAGGGACCTTGGGACTATTACAAGCAGATCGCAGTCCTGCCCGGTGAGGAAGTCTTCACCAAACTCTCTGAGTCCACCTGCAAACTCGTCAAGAAGTAAGCAGACCTTACCCCCGGCGACCCATCAGTCCGTCCGGGGGTCATTCTCTGATCATGAAATTGGCTTGATGAAGTAGGCAGAAGATGATCACTATTTTTGGTATTCCCTTACAAGCGTTTCTCGGCCAGCTCCTGCTCGGTCTAGTGAACGGCTCTTTTTATGCCATTTTGTCGCTTGGACTGGCTGTTATTTTCGGCTTACTCAACGTCATCAATTTCGCACATGGCGCGCTCTACATGCTGGGTGCGTTTCTGGCCTGGATGGGACTGAACTATCTTGGACTGAACTATTGGATCATGCTGATCGTCGCGCCCATTTTGGTGGGATTGTTCGGGATCCTCATTGAAAAATTTCTGCTTAAACACCTTTACAAACTCGATCATCTCTATGGCCTGTTGCTGACCTTCGGTATCACGCTCCTGATCGAAGGCTTGTTTCGCAGCTTTTATGGCGCGTCCGGACAACCTTACTCGGCCCCCGAGGCGCTACGCGGCGCTACGAACCTCGGCTTCATGATGCTTCCGAATTATCGTGGCTGGGTGGTCGTCGCCTCGCTCACCGTGTGTCTGATCACGTGGTTTGTGATTGAGCGCACAAAATTAGGTGCGCTGCTGCGTGCAGGCACTGAGAATCCCCGACTCGTCGAAGCTTTTGGCGTGAACGTACCACTGATGATCACGCTGACTTATGGCTTTGGCGTCGCGCTGGCAGGATTTGCCGGTGTGTTGGCCGCCCCCATTATCCAGGTCTCTCCACTGATGGGATCCAACTTGATTATTGTGGTGTTTGCCGTGGTGGTGATTGGTGGAATGGGCTCGATCCTGGGCGCCATCGTCACGGGGCTTGGTCTCGGTGTCATCGAAGGACTCACCAAGGTTTTCTGGCCCGAAGCTTCCAGTACGGTCGTCTTTATCATCATGGCCATTGTCCTGCTGATTCGCCCAGCCGGTTTGTTCGGAAAAGAAAAATGAATCGTCAGAATCTCGGATATCTTGTTGCACTGATTTTGCTGGCCATCGTGCCGCTGACTGGGGTGTATCCCGTCTTTGTCATGAAAATCATGTGTTACGCCTTGTTTGCCTGTGCGTTCAACCTCTTGCTGGGTTTCACGGGTCTGCTGTCATTTGGTCATGCCGCCTTTTTAGGGAGCGCAGCCTATGCCTCCGGACACGCGCTCAAAATGTGGGGATTTCCCACAGAAGTCGGTCTCGCGTTTGGTGTTCTGGTCGCGGGCGTGCTGGGACTCGCAATGGGTGCCCTGGCGATCCGCCGAAGCGGAATCTATTTTGCGATGATTACGCTGGCTCTGTCCCAGATGGTGTATTTTTTCTTTCTCCAGGCCAAATTCACCGGTGGCGAAGATGGTTTGCAGGGCGTCCCTCGCGGTACGCTGTTTGGTCTGATTGACTTGAAAAGCGACTTCAACTTGTACTACGTCGTCATGGCCATTTTTGTCCTTGGCTATTTCATCATCTGGCGCACCGTTCACTCACCTTTTGGACAGGTACTCAAAGCGATTCGCGAAAACGAGGCGCGCGCAACCTCCCTGGGATACGACGTCGACCGCTTCAAGCTTCTGGCGTTTGTCCTATCGGCCATGCTTGCTGGACTGGCCGGTTCGACCAAGATGCTGATTTTTGTCTCGGCCACTTTGACTGATGCGACCTGGCAAATGTCTGGGCTGGTGATTCTGATGACGCTGATTGGTGGACTCGGCACGCTGGTGGGCCCAGTAATCGGCGCATTTATCGTTGTCTTGCTTGAAAACAAGGTCGGTGAACTTGGCGCGACGCTGACAAGCTGGACCGGGATCGAATGGTTTCAGCGACTGGGCGAGTCTGTCTCAATCGTCATTGGTTTGATTTTCGTGATCTGCGTGCTGGCCTTCCGACGCGGTATCGTCGGCGAAGTCAGTGCATGGCTTGAGCGACGCAAAGCGCTCAAGCAATCATGACCATTTCGTAACGTATCAAACGAGCGCGAGACGTCGCACCCGCTGTGCGACGATACTCGCGATCAGCGCCTTAAGCAGATCACCCGGGATAAACACCACAATTGCCCAGGCAGCTTTGCTCAAGCTCATGCCGGTCACGATCGAGAGCCACGGAATACCTGCCGCGTACACGACGAGCAACCCGCCGACCACGCATGCGCTCCAGTAGCGCAAGACTTGAGGGGCCATGGCTGACCACCCCTGTTGACCTAAAGTTGCCGCACCATCTTTTGGTAATCGCCCCGCGAGCCAGCCCGTCACGACAGCGCCCGGAATCATGCCTAATAAAAACCCCCCTGTCGGACCCGCGAGTACGGCCAGACCCGCGCGCCCACCCGGCAAAACCGGAATACCCACCATGGCGATCAACACATAAGTCAGCACCACCAACCCACCCCGCCAAGGTCCGAGAATCAACCCCGCGAGCATGACGCCAAAGGTCTGCAATGTCACGGGAACGGGTACCCAAGGGACAGGTACAGGCGGAATCAAACCCAGCACGATGATCATTGCTGTAAATAAAGCAATCAGCACAAGATCTTTTGTTTTCAACATCAACTTTCCAATTTAGTATCTTGCATCAAGGGCTTCCGCAATCTCTTGCGCGCGTCTGAGCGTTCGCAACAGCATCGGCACACCCATTGTAAAAGGACTCGGTTTCAACCCACGTGCAACCTGCGCCTCACGAATTTCGCGCCATTGTAAAGACAGCTCCGGAATGAGGCGCAGCGTCAAACCAAAAACAAGCGCGACGCGCTCGCTATTGATCCACCCGCGTATGTGCAAGGGTTTGAGCAACCAGATTAAAACCTCCATCATCTGACTGATCGAAGTTGTCATCGTGACCAAGAGCGCCCCGAGCAACAATGCGCTCATGCGCAGACCGACCTCGAGCGCTGCCTCAGGGGTCTGCACAAAACCAGTAAACAAAATCAGCGCAAGCAATAACCAGCTCAGTGCGCGTAGGTGAGACCAGAGCTTTTGAATCCCGACGCCAGATTGCTGCACCAGGATGCATACCCCCAGTAAAGAGACAAGTAGAACAGGCCAGTGATGGATCCACATCAAGCCACCACCTGCCAGCATCAGAATCGCAAGCTTGAGTCCTGCGCTGAGACGATGCAACCAGCTGTTGCCGGGAAAATAAAAGGAGCCCATCAGCCGCAGTGCGTCCGGTACCAGGCGGTCGCCGCGCGAGCGGTGCCGTCAAAAGCCAGTCGACCTTCGCGCAGTACGAGCACACGCTCCATCGTATCCATTAAATCAAGATCATGGCTGACAATCAGCGCGGGCTGCGCAAGCGCCCGCAGATGCTGTTCGAAGCGATTGCGCATCGATAAATCAAGCTGCGTGGTCGGTTCATCGAACACCAAGATGTCTGGCTCCGTCGCCAACACACCCGCCAGCGCGATCAGCTGCCTTTCACCGCCTGAGAGTGTGTGGATCAAGCGGTCCTGCAAATGGAGCACACCCAACTGAGCCAAAGCCTCCAGCATGCGCTGTCGCCGTACGACAGCATCCGAGATCCGGCGTTTCAGACCGAATTCTATATCCTCACTCACCATTGGAAAGACAATCTGGTTATCAGGGTTTTGAAATACAAAACCCACCTTCCTGCGTATCTTTTCCACATCATGGCGTGTATCGAGACCATCGACGCGAATTTGTCCTGTTTTTGGAAGCAACAGCCCATTGATCAGGCGAATAAAGGTACTCTTGCCTGAGCCGTTCGGACCAATAATTCCAATCCTACGCTCAGACAGACTTAAGCTCAGGTCAGCCAACGTTTGGCGGCCCTCGCGTTCGACAAAGATATTTTTAAACTCGATTAACATGGTGATCGATTATGCATGAGAACTTTTTCTAAAACTCTCACTCCAAGCAAAGTATGCAAAAAATCAATAAAACTGACGCTGAATGGAAAGCCCTGCTTTCCCCTGAAGAATATTACGTTGCCCGTCAAAAGGGGACAGAGCGGGCCTTCACAGGTCGCTATTGGGACCATCGCGAATACGGTATCTATCGTTGTGTGGGTTGCGGCACCGCGCTGTTCGCGTCCGACACAAAATTTGATGCGGGTTGTGGTTGGCCGAGTTATTTTGAGCCGATCAATCCGGAAAACGTCAAAGAAGAGACAGATTTCTCACATGGTATGGTTCGCACCGAAGTCATGTGCAATGTCTGCGACAGCCATCTAGGGCATGTCTTTCCGGATGGGCCACCGCCCACCGGTTTACGGTATTGCATCAACTCCCTATCCCTGACGTTCGAACCTCTCAAGCCATGAAAAAATTTCTGTTCGACCTTTTTCCACTGATTTTATTTTTCGTGGCTTACCGTTTTGCGGATATTTACGTCGCGACCGCTGTTGCGATCGCCGCCGCAGTCTTGCAAATCCTCTGGATCAAACTGACGGGAAAACCTATTGAGACCATGCATTGGGTCAACTTCGCCGTCATTGTGTTTTTCGGCGGTGCCACCCTCTGGCTCCAAAATGAAGCTTTCATCAAATGGAAGCCGACCGTACTGTATTGGCTCTTCGGCATGGTGCTTCTGGTCAGCAAATACATGCTGAATCGCAATCTGATGCAAAAACTGCTGGGTGAAAAGGTCTCGATGCCCGACGCCGCCTGGAATAAGCTCAACCTGAGCTGGGCACTCTTTTTTCTGGCCGCAGGCGGATTGAACCTGTTCGTTGCTTTTTCCGGTCTCTTCACTGAAAGCCAGTGGGTCAATTTCAAGGTATTTGGACTGATGGCGCTTTTGATTGTGTTTGTGATCGCGCAATCCATCTGGCTTGGCAAGCATATGCAGCATGAGGAACCAAAAGATGCCCTGGCCGCCCCGGATGCCAAGGAGCACAAATCATGACCACCGCGACCAATCCGCATCTCACCCTGTTGCGTGAACGCCTGGCGCCGCTCAATGCCCTGGAAATCGACATTATCGATGAGTCGCACCTCCACGCTGGTCACTCTGGCAATCCCGGCAATGCCAGCCATTTCCGGGCCACAATCGTGGCGGAATGCTTTAACAACCGACCGATGATTGCGCAACATCGGCTGGTGTATGATCTTTTGCGCGATTTAATCCCACACCCGATTCATGCGCTTGCGCTGACCACTCGGGCGCCCTCCAAAGGAAATTCATGAAACGTATCGTTATGCTCGCCGCCGCACTTGTGCTGGTTGCTCCTCTCCATGCCCAAAACGTTGCCACCGTGAATGGCAAAGCAATTACCCAGGCGAACGTCGATCAGTTTGTCAAACTGCTGGTTGCGCGCGGCGCGACTGACTCTGCTGAAATGCGCGATCAGATCAAGCAAGAATTGATCAATCGCCAGGTGATGGTCCAGGCTGCCGAGGCCGCTGGCATCCCCAAAGATCCCACCGTTGCGATCGAGCTCGAATTGGCCCGCCAAGGTATTCTGGTTCAGGCCTTGATGGCTGATTATCTGAAAAAGAACCCCATCACTGACGAAGCCGTCAAAGCTGAGTACGAAAAACTGAAGAAAGCCGAGGCTGACAAGTTTGAGTACAACGTTCGTCACATTCTGGTCGAAGACGAAAAAACCGCCAACGAGATCCAGGACAAGCTGAAAAACAAATCTGCCAAGTTCGAAGATCTGGCCAAACAGTCCAAGGACACTGGCAGCGCCGCCAAAGGTGGCGAGCTGGGCTGGGCACCTGACACAAACTACGTCGAGCCTTTCGCCAAAGCCGTGGCTGCCACCAAAAAAGGACAGCTCGCCGACAAGCCTGTTCAGTCACAGTTCGGCTGGCACGTCATCGAAGTGATGGACATTCGTCCGGTCGAGTTCCCACCTCTGGATCAAGTTCGCAAAGAACTCGAGCAGATGATGCGTGAACAAGCGTTGGCGGCCTATCAGGCCCAGCTGCGCAGCAAAGCCAAGATTCAGTAATCCACGTTCTCGGCTAGACAGACCCGGAGGCCTCAAGCAATGCTTTGAGGCCTTCTTCATTGAGTATCTCCACACCCAGCTCTGTCGCTTTCTCAAGCTTGCTTCCTGCCTCTTCGCCTGCGACAAGATAAGTCGTTTTGCGCGAAACAGACCCACTGACCTTGCCGCCCGCAGCCACAATCCGGCTCGACGCTTCTTCGCGCGACCAGGTCGGCAAGGTGCCTGTGAGAACAAATGTCTTTCCTGCCAGTCCCGCACTCCTGGGCGCCTCGGGCGCTTGAGGCTCCACCCCTTGTTCGCGAAGGGCTCTGACCACCTCTTGATTGTGCGGTTCGGCGAAAAATCGCGCGATCGAACCCGCGACAACCGGCCCGACATCCGGGACATTTAACAAGTCATCCGGAGTGGCCCGCATCAGCGACTCCATCGAACCAAAATGCAGCGCCAAATCACGCGCTGTCGTCTCACCCACGTGACGAATACCGAGCGCGAAAATCAAACGATTCAACTGAGGACGTTTCGCCTGGGCAATCGCCTCAATCAGGTTTTCTGCGGACTTTCGACCCATGCGGTCGTACGCGGCGAGCTCATCCACACCCAGGGTATAGAGCTCCGCCAAAGAATGGATGCGTCCCCGATCCACCAATTGTTCAACAAGCTTTTCTCCCAAACCTTCAATATCCAGCGCTTTGCGACCTGCGGCATGAATCAGACTTTGCTTGCGCTGCGCAGCGCAAAACAATCCACCTGTACAACGCGCGATCGCCTCATCCTCTACCCGCTCAATAGCCGAGCCACACACGGGACATGCCGTCGGCATGACAAAGGATGTCGCAAAAATGGGGCGCTGCTCCAGCACCGGCCCCACCACCTCGGGAATGACATCACCCGCGCGACGCACAATCACAGTGTCGCCCACGCGCACGTCCTTACGCAGGATTTCAGTTTCGTTGTGCAAGGTCGCATTGGTCACCGTCACGCCCCCCACGAATACAGGAGCCAAACGCGCGACAGGCGTGATGGCCCCCGTACGACCCACCTGGACTTCAATGTCCAGCAGTGTGGTCGTGGCTTCTTGAGCGGGAAATTTGTGGGCAATCGCAAAGCGCGGTGCGCGTGCGACAAAACCCAGCACTTTCTGAGCGTTCAGATCGTTGACCTTGTACACCACGCCGTCGATGTCATAAGGAAGTTGCGCGCGACGCGCCCCGATCTCGGCATAAAACTTCAATAATTGTTCAGCTCCGCGTGCCAACACATGCTGACCTTCATTGACAGGCAAACCAAGCCGCTTTAACCAGTCCAGCATGTCGCTATGACAGGGCATTTGAAGACCACCGATATCACCCCATCCATAAGCGAAAAAAGTCAGGGGTCGCTGCGCCGTGATACGCGAATCAAGTTGCCGCAAGCTTCCCGCAGCGGCATTGCGAGGATTGACAAAGATTTTTTCTCCGCGTGCCTGCTGCGCAATATTCAGACGCGCAAAGTCGGCAAGATTCATAAACACTTCACCGCGGACCTCAAGGACTTCAGGGATTTCCTCTACGCTGCCTTGAAGCTTGAGCGGTATCGCTTTGATCGTGCGGACATTCATCGTGACATCTTCGCCAGTCTGTCCGTCACCTCGCGTCGCCGCCTGCACCAATAATCCGCGCTCATAGCGCAAACTGATCGCCAGACCATCAAGTTTGAGTTCACAAAAATAAGTGACCTCTTCATGGGGTGACAGTTTGCCTGCAGCCCGCAATGTATCGGCAACACGCTTATCAAAGGCACGGACTTCTGTGTCTTCGAATGCATTACCAAGCGACAGCATGGGAACCGTATGGGTGACACTGCCAAAAGCCGCCAGGGGCGCCGCACCCACTCGCTGAGTGGGTGAATCTGACGTGATCAGTTGTGGATGCGCGGCTTCCAGCGCCTCAAGCTCGCGCATCAGCGCGTCGTATTCAGAGTCGGTGACGACCGGCGCATCATGAACGTAATACGCCTGATTGTGTCTTGCGATCTCGCCGCGCAGCCAGTTCAGACGCTCGATCACCGAGTCCAGCGGATCCATGCTCAACAGCCAGCTTTAAGCAAAAACACGTCTTGCGCGAGGGCTCCCCGCCGCAAAACCTGCCTTTTCGAGTTGTGCATACAGGGTCTTGAGTTTGTCATCAATCGCCACATCGGCGCCTTGCTGCAAGGGTCGCAGCTGATCATCCACCAACTCTCCGCCGACGCGCCTGGCCAACTCAAAGCCCACCTCTGCCATTTTGCCAAAGGCCCGCGTGTCGACTGGACTACAGGGCACGTCCAGCAAAAGCGACAAACGATCGACACTCGCCATCCCGGCGTCCAAGGACTCCGCGTCCGCGCGTGACAGAGTGAAACAAACCAGGCCGTAATCGCCCAACCAGACGAGTCCGCCGTTGTAGGGCACAAATCCCATACTTTGCGCAGCGCTCGTGACCTCGGAAACCGGACGCATGCTACCTAGTAGTAAAGTCAGACCGACCTGGGTATCCAAGGCCGCACAGGTGTCGTCCAGACGTGAGGCGGCATCCAGGACAAACTGCTGATCAGGTCCTTCGATACTGGCTTCAAGCTGATCCGCCAGCGCCTGCGCACGATTCCAGATTTGCGACCACTCGATCGCTGACAACGCGCCACTACGATTCGCAAGCAAGACTGCCAGATGCACCGAGACATATTGACCATCCGCGCGCAAACGGGCATCGAGCTGCCCTTCGGTATCCTGCGCAAAAATACGGACCGCCTTGCGACCCGCACTGCGCAAAGGTTGCAGCAGGAGTGCGAGATCTTCACCCAGCATCGGTCCCTGAAACGTAATCTCAATCACCACTTCAGTCGAAGGATCCGGACCTTGCTCATCTGCCGCCGCTTCTGGATGTTCGGCACTCAAGCTCAAGGCATCACCACCCACCGAGACACCCGTTGCTGTCGCACCGCCAAGACCTGGCTCTCGCCTGATTTCGCCTGGCGCCAGAGCATCCCCAAGCAATGGGTCTTGCTCGATCACAGGCATTTGCGCCTGCATGCGACGTCTGACGCGCCGATCTTGAAACCAGTTAAAACCCAGCAGCAATACGATGATCGCTGCGCCGATAACTATCAGATAGATTTGCAACTCACTCATGTGTTGCCTCGGTGATCATGCAGCTTCGGCAGCGAGCTGCAATGCGGATTCAATATCAACGGCCACAATACGCGATACGCCCTGTTCCTGCATTGTCACGCCAACGAGCTGGCGAGCCATTTGCATAGCGATCTTATTATGTGAAATAAATAAAAACTGCGTGTGGTCAGCCATATTACTCACGAGATTGGCGTAACGCTCGGTGTTGGCATCATCGAGCGGAGCATCCACCTCATCAAGCAGACAGAATGGAGCCGGATTGAGCTTGAACAAGGCAAACACCAACGCGGTCGCAGTCAAGGCTTTTTCGCCACCTGAGAGCAAATGGATGGAGGTGTTGCGTTTGCCTGGTGGCTGCGCCATGACCTGTACACCGGCATCCAGGATTTCATCGCCCGTCATGATCAGGCGGGCCTCGCCCCCCCCGAACAATTTGGGAAAGAGTTCGCCGAAATGTCCATTGACCTCATTAAAAGTCGTCTGCAAGAGATCGCGTGTTTCGCGGTCAATCTTGCGAATGGCATCCTCAAGCGTTTCGATCGCAGTTTGCAAATGCTGATATTGTGCATCAAGATAACTCTTGCGTTCGCGCGAAGCCGTGAGCTCGTCGAGCGCGGCCAGGTTAACGGAACCCAGGCTTTCAATTTTTTTAGTAATGCGTTGCACTTCGGACTGCAGCCAGGCAGGACGTTGCCATTCATCGGGCTGCTCCGCCAAAAAGGTCTGCACCGCGGCTCGATCAACCTGTCTTTCATTGAGTTGCTCAGCGAACTGCTCAGTCGCCAGGCGGGCGGCTTGTTCTTGCAGCTGAAGCTGCATGATTCGTTCACGACGGGGCTCCAGAGACCGCTCGATCGTCATACGCTCTTCGTCGGCTTCACGCAGTTGCGCCGCGAGGGTATCCATTTCAATGCGCGCGCGACCCAGTGTTTCTTCGCGTTCAGCGCGTATTTCCAGCGCTTCTTGCAGACCAGCTTCAGCCGCTGCTGCGTCCAGAGTGGAGAGCTCAGATTCTAACGAGAGCAATTCTTGCTGGGCACGCGTGGCTTGCTCGGTTGCAAGCTGCAAATTACGCTGTAATTCGGCGATTCGCGCGCGAATGCCACGCTCGGCAAACTCCGCTTCTTGAGCACCACGCTCTTGATCGCGCAAACGGTTGCGTGCGGTTTCGGCTTCTTCTGAGAGTGCCTCTCCCGCCATTTCGGCTTCTGAGTATTGTTCTTGCAGAACACCCAGTTCTGCATCGAGTTCTTCGAAGCGCGCCTCTGCTTCGAGCTTGGCCGCGGTGAGTTCTTCTTGCTGGGAAATCACCTCGGCGATATCTTGTTCAAGACGACCGGAGCGTTCACGGGTTTGTTCAACTTGCTGCTGCAGACGCGTATGCTCAAGCTGCAAATCATGCAAACGACGCGTGATCTCGGCGACACGCTGACGCGCGGGCGGCAATGCCTGGGACACCTGCTGCCAAGCGGACTCAGCTTGCGCCACGGCAGAGCGAGAGTTGTCAGCGATCAACTGATGCGCTTTGATCTCCCGCTGAAGATTTTCAATTTCCTGTTGTCGAGCAAGCAAACCGGCCTGCTCCGAGTCAGGGGCGTAAAAGCGCACGCTGTTGGCGTCCACCAGATGACCACCTTGGACCACCAACATCGCACCGGGCGGCAAGGTCGAACGTGACGCAAGTGCCTCGGTGACATCTTTGGCAATATAGACATTCCCGAGCCAGCCTTGCAACAAGGTTCGCAACTCAGGATCCGTGATACGCAGCACGGAGGACAATGGATTCAGACCTGCGGGCGCGGGCGCGACGGGTGCTGCGGGAGGCAATTGATAAAAAGCCAAACGCGCGGGTGGAGCATCACTTGCAAAGGCGCGCGCCCAGTCCAGATTGCGCACCTCCAAACCCGTCATGCGCTCGTTCAATACGGCCTCGAGCGCAGTTTCCCAACCCGGCTCAACGTGCAGTTTTTGCCAGAGGCGCGCCAGAGAGGTCAGCTCGTGCTTGGCGAGCCAAGGTTCAAGACTGCCTTTTTTCTGCACATCCTCTTGCAGTCTGACCAACGCCGTGAGACGCGCATCCAGACGCGCCAGAGCCTCGGCCTCGGACTGCGCCTGCTGCTGAGCCTGCGCACGACGCGCCTCGGCTTCAGGGAGTTTGTCTTCGAGCTCAGCCAGCGCACCTTGCGCTTCTTCGAGCGACTCTTCGGCAACAAGCTTGTCACCTGTCAGACGCTCCAGCGCCTCGACATCAGGCGCCTCGACACCTTTTAACTCTTGCTCAAGACGCTCGCGACGCATTTCAAGCGTCTGCAACTGGCGATCCGAATCGCGCTGGGTCTGTGCCACCAAGGCAAGACTTTGCTCAACACGCGCAAGGGTCGCACGCATTTCCTCGCGTTGCGCAGCTGCCTGTCGCACGCGTGCCTCAATATCTGGCAAGCCCTCTTGTGCAGCCTGAGCAAGCTCGCGCGCTTGTTCTGCACGCGCGGCGCTTGTCATCAGTTCTTCTTCACCCTCTTGAATCTGCAATACGCAGTGTTCTTTTTGGGAATCCCATTCGGTCATCTGCACCTGAAGTTGCGCACGCCGTGTTTGCACGCGATTACGCGACTCCACTACATGGCGAATTTCTGCTTCAAGGCTACTGACCTTGGCGTTGGACTCGTAAAGAAGACCCTGAGCCGCATGCACGGCATCACCCGCGGCGTAGTGAGCCTGGCGTCGCGCTTCAAGCGCAGCCTCGCTTGCGCGCAGTCCCGCCATCGAGGCCTCAAGCTCGGTCTGGGCCCGTTCAATTTCTTGCTGGGTACGCGCGCGCTCTTCGTGAGCCGCCGCTTCCTTGAGGAACCACAAGGCGTTTTGCTTGCCTTCCCCCTCAGCCTGCAAGGCCCGGTATTCGCGCGCGACTTCGGCCTGCGACTCGAGCTTTTCCAACTGAGTCGTCAGTTCTCGCAAAATATCATCCACGCGGACAAGATTTTCCCGGGTGTCAGACAGGCGATTTTCGGTTTCGCGGCGACGCTCTTTGTAACGGGACACCCCAGCGGCTTCTTCGAGGTACACCCGAAGCTCTTCGGGTTTGGCCTCGATCAGACGGTTGATCATGCCCTGACCGATGATGGCGTAACCACGCGCACCCAAACCGGTACCCAGGAAAATGTCGTTGACGTCGCGACGACGGACTTGCTGGTTATTGATGAAATAGCTACTCGTACCGTCACGTGTCAGCACGCGCCGCACGGCAATTTCGGCATAGGTTGCCCACTGCCCCACTGCCCGTCCGTCACTGTTGTCAAAGACGAGTTCGACCGAAGCCCGCGCCGAAGGCTTGCGCTGCCCGGAACCACTAAAAATCACGTCCTGCATGGACTCGCCGCGCAACTCAGACGCGCGGCTTTCGCCCATCACCCAGCGCACGGCATCGATGATGTTGGATTTGCCACAGCCGTTCGGCCCCACGACGCCCACAAGCTGGCTGGGGGTGGGAATGACGGTCGGATCGACGAAGGACTTGAATCCCGCTAGTTTGATCTGGGTTAGACGCACAATATCGGCACAATCTAGGATGTAATCCCCAAGATCATAACGCAGCCGGAGGAAAAATCGGACCTTCCTGCAACTTGCCTGGATGAGTTTGAATACAGCTCAGAGGGATATGACCGAGGGGAATCCCTCATTCTTTTATTATCGGGAATGCCGCATTGTGGCGAGCGTTCATTTTTTCGGGAAACCATCTTGAATCGAGGCTTTTTTACCGTCATGGCTGCGCAGGCATTGTCCTCGCTGGCGGATAACGCATTATTTATCGCTGCAATCGCACTCATTCAGGAGCTTCACGGTCCTGACTGGATGGCGCCGATGATGAAGTGGTGGTTTGCCGCCTCTTACGTCCTGTTGGCAGCCTTTGTAGGCGCCGTCGCCGACTCGTTCCCCAAGGGTCGCGTCATGTTCCTGACAAACGCCATCAAGGTGAGCGGATGCCTGCTGATGTTTTCCTACGCAATGTTCGGACTGGCTCAGGACGGTCAAGTCGCTCTGGTCTGCGCGGCTTACGCCCTGGTCGGCATCGGCGCCGCCGCCTACTCCCCCGCTAAATACGGCATCGTCACCGAAATGCTTCACCCCCTGCAGCTTGTCAAAGGAAATAGCTGGATTGAGGGGCTGACCATCCTGTCCATCATCATGGGTACTGTCCTTGGGGGCGTGTTGGTGTCACCCACCGTGTCCTCTTGGCTACTGAGTCACGCCTGGATCAGCCAATTGGTGGACACACCCGCAGAAGCCGCGATTTTAATGATCGCTTTTGTCTATATCGCCGCGGCCACTTGTAACCTTCTGATTCCCAGCACCAACGTTGTCTACCCCAAACAAAACAAAAATCCAGTCAAACTCATTCAAACCTTCGCAGGCTATGTCCGGATTCTCTGGAATGACAAACTGGGACAAATCTCTCTGGGTGTCACCACCCTGTTTTGGGGGGCTGGCGCCACACTTCAGTTAATTGTCATCGAATGGGGCAAAAGCCATTTGGGTTACCGGTTGGATCAAGCCTCGATCTTGATGGGCATTACCGCTCTGGGCACGATCGGAGGCTCGATTTTGGCTGGAAGAGTCCCATTGCCAAAAGCGCTGCGCGTGTTGCCCCTGGGAGTCGGTATGGGCTTCATCGTCATGTTGATGCCTTTTGTGAACAGCTCGATGAGCATTGAGATCATGGGCACTCAGCTTCCCTGGGTCGCATACGTACTCCTGATGTTGATTGGACTGACCTCGGGCATGTTTGTCGTGCCCATGAACGCCCTGCTTCAACACCGGGGTCACGTGCTGCTGTCCGCCGGGCACTCAATTGCCGTGCAAAACTTCAATGAACAACTCAACATTTTGCTGATGGTTGCGGTTTACACGTTATTGTTGTGGCTCAACCTGTCCATTGACATCATCATCTGGATTTTTGGCGGACTGGTCGCATCGCTCATGATTGTCATGATCCGGTGGAACCGCAGTAACTTGACTCAGCAACCCCAACTCCTTGATGAGATCGGTCAGGAGGGGCATGGCAAGGCGCTTTGAGCTCAATGCTCCGAGCGCAGGTTTTGAGAGCCGATTCAGAGAACCGATTCAAAGAGCCGCTTCAGAGACCCGATACTGTTTTGACGAGTTGCAGGTCCTGCCAAACAGCCGCTTTCTCGGAAGGATGATTTAACAAATTGACTGGGTGGCTGGTCACGATCAGAGGGATCTTTTGACCCGCCACCTCGAATGTGTGGGTTTTCTGACGAAGTTGATCAAGTGGTTGATCCGTCTCAAGCAGGGATTGCGCCGCGCGGCCCACGGCTAATATGCTGAACGGCCGCACAAGCTCGATCTGACGCAATAGATATGGTTTGCAGGAAGCCAGCTCGGCGGGCTTGGGATTTCGATTGCCTGGCGGACGGCATTTCACGATATTGCTCACATAAACATTCTGTGTCCGGCTACTCTTGATCGCCATCAGCATGTTGTCGAGCATTAAGCCCGAACGATCCACAAAAGGTTTGCCCGCGCGATCTTCGAGATCATCAGGCGCTTGGCCAATCACCATGATGGCGGGCTGCATGACCCCCTCACCTATCACGGCCTGTTGACGCTCTCGACACAGACCACAGGCCTGACATGCGGAAATTGTCTCAGCCAGAGCATGCATGTCCGTCGCAGCCGCTGCGAGAGGCTGAGTATCGACCTTTGTTTGCTCTGAAGTTGAACTGACCGGGGCTGGAGCCGGGCTGCGATTTTTGTTGGCACTGGGCAATCGCGCAGCTGGCTGCATCACAGCGGCTGGAGGCACAGTGTCTGTTGCTGCAGGCGTCCGAACTTGTTTTATGACAACTGCGATTTCTTTGCTTGCGGGAGGTTGTTCACTCGGCAACCATGGCTTTTCAATGCCGAGCTCCTGCAGCCAGGCAAGCTGCAAGGCAGAGTATTGAAGCGCAGGCGGTTGAGGTGTTGTCATCAGTGGTCAAAACTCTTTTTCAGAATCAAAGCATCTTCTCGCAGACCCTTTGCAGCGGGATAGTAATCCCGTCTGACACCAATCTGGACAAAACCCTCGCTCCGATAAAACGCCAGGGCTGATGCGTTTGAAGGCCGCACCTCGAGCACAATCCCTTCTGTTCCTGCGGAGCGGGCTAAACGCGTCGTGTGTTCGAGCAATTGATGTCCATAGCCACGACGCTGCGCATCACGCGCCACAGCGATCACGAGCAGGTGTGCAACATCAGGCGCCAACATCGTAATGGCGAACCCTTTTAACCCATCCTCCGTGCGCAACACCCAAGCCTCATAACCCGCCTCGAGTGCATCCTCAAAGTTCTTAAGTGTCCAGGGAAACGACTGTACCGCCGCCTCAAGGGCAACCACTTCCGATAAGTCAGCGCGGAGCATAGGTAGCAAGGCTGCCGCACCGGGAGGCTGTGCCCGCGGATTGCCCCCGTCGCCGCGTGCACGCTCCAGAGTTGTAAACGCAACTTTGTCCCGCAGGTAAAGCGGCGCAGCATGCTCCGGTAAAAATGTTTGACCGGCTTTCCAAGCCTGTAATGCGAGAGTCGCTACGGCACCGGCATTGGGACGCGCCTGAAGATCATCCACGATCCAGTGAGCGGGCAAAAGCTTAGCGGCAAGGTGGTTTTGCACGACACTCCAGCCCTCTCCCACCAAGGCGACAGACGAAACGCCCGGAAAACGGTCACGCCATACATGCTGGCGCTGTTCGGCATATAACAGCACATCCGCAGCCGCCAGCAAAACAGGTGGCTGAACGACAACCAGCTCAGCGGCAGCAGACCGGGCATACACGCCAAAATAAACCTCCTCCATGCGCGCATCCAAAGCGACATAGAGCAAAGAGTCGGGATGACGGGAGGCGGCCTGGAGTGCCACGGCTGGCAGCGCCCCGATCTGGATCACCGGAATATCGAGCGCCAACGCAATGCCTTGAGCAACACCACAGGCGACGCGCACCCCGGTAAAAGCTCCCGGTCCCTGTCCAAAGGCGACTGCAGTTAAATCTTTCTGAGTTAAGTTAAGCTCGGTTAAAATAGAGTACGCCATTGGGAGTATGGCGGAGGCGTGACCAGTCGTTCCCTCGATCGTGCGTTGAGTCACCACACAAGGCGACTCCCGCTCCGAAATAAGCGCAACAGTGCCTGTGGAGGTTGAGGTTTCGAATGCCAGAATTCTTGTCATAGCTTGATTGTAATGAACCAGCAGGTTTTCATGCGCGCCGGTCTGTCAACCGTTCATTGATACGCCACCCGCCGCTCAATTTTTGAACCTCAATTTTTAAACCTCAATTTTTAAACCTCAACTTTTGAAACACTTTGTTACATGCTGTTAAGCATATGTCAGAGTTTGTAAAACCCTGTGAGATTCACACACTCTCGGAATCGACCACGGTTAAATTTTTGCTTATGAATACTTTACATACTCAGTGCACACGGAAAATTTTGGTGGTCGATGACGATCCCAGATTACGTGACTTATTACGACGATACCTCTCTGAACAAGGCTTCCAGGTGCTGATCGCCGAAGACGCCAGGGAAATGAATAAGATCTGGCAGCGAGAGCACATTGATTTACTCGTACTGGATCTGATGTTGCCAGGCGAAGATGGTTTGTCTGTATGCCGGCGCTTGCGTGCGAACCATGATCAGACGCCCATCATCATGCTGACGGCCAAAGCCGAGGAAATCGATCGCATCATCGGTCTGGAAATGGGTGCGGACGATTATTTGTCCAAGCCTTTCAATCCGCGTGAACTACTCGCGCGCATCAATGCGGTTCTGAGACGACGCAGCACAGAGGAGCACCCCGGCGCTCCCGGACAGGACAACGAGCTCGTTCATTTCGGACCTTACACGCTGAATCTGGCCACACGCAGCCTGACGCGCGACCAACAAATTGTCCCCATTACGACAGGCGAATTTTCCGTTCTCAAAGTCTTCGCGCGCCACCCTAAGATTCCGCTCTCACGTGACAAGCTCATGGAGCTGGCAAGGGGGCGCGAATACGAGGCCTTTGATCGCAGCCTGGATGTGCAGATCTCGCGTTTGCGCAAGCTTCTTGAAATCAATCCGGCAAAGCCCGCTTTTATCCAGACGGTCTGGGGCATGGGTTACGTTTTTGTCCCAGATGGCAGGAATTAACGCACTTAGACAACTATTCAGGCAACAAACACTTCAGTGGCTCCTTGGCGTGGGTCGTGTTTGGTCTTGGCTCTCGAACAAGTTGTCCCAAATCGATCTCTTTACACGCAGTTTTCTCCTGCTCTCAGCACTCATGCTCGCAAGCCTGGGTGCATGGGTCTTGATTTTCTTGAGCTTGGAAATGGGACCGCGCGCTGCGCAAATGAGTCAGCGTATCGCCACCTCAGTCAACCTGACACTGGCGGCACTGACATACGCACCGAAAGTCGAACGAAGGGAATTGTTGCGAACGCTCTCGCTACGCGAGGGCTTGGATGTTTACGCACGAACCGGTCTTGACGTGATCGAGCCACTGCCGGACGAACGCTACTGGCAGCGTGTCGCCAAACTCGTTCGCGCCCAACTGGGTGAAGAAACGATGCTGGCTTGGTCGGTCAATGAAGTACCAGGGTTTTGGGTCAGCTTCAGACTGAATAATGAAACATATTGGCTCGCCTTTGAACGTCACGAAATACGCCTGACTGGGGGGATCGAGTGGTTGAGCTGGGGTGCGGCCGCGCTTTTACTTTCCCTGATGGGTGCGGCGATTGGCGTGTCTTACATCAATCGACCCCTTGCGCGACTGGCCCGGTCCGCGCAGCTCGTATCCAAAGGTACCTCGCCACCCCCGCTCCCCGAAACAGGCGCACGAGAACTGCGCGCGCTCAACAGTAGCTTTAACCGCATGGCGCGTGAACTCCATCAGGCCAATGCTGACAGGGCACTGATGCTGGCAGGCATCTCACATGATCTGCGTACACCACTTACCCGGATGAGACTCGAAATCGAGTTGAGCAACATCGGTGAATCCGGTCTTCAGGCAATCGATCAGGATCTCGCGCAAATCGATCACTCACTTGCCCAACTAATGGACTACGCACGTCCCGCTAATCCTGAGCCACCACGCGCGATCAATGTTTCCCGATTGGTGGCAGAAGTGACAGAACGCGAACGCTGCCTGACCAGGCATGCAGGCGGCACACTCACCTCCCACATCACCCCGAATTTGTATGCACAAATTTCGGCGACCGATCTGCGCCGAGTTCTCACCAATCTTGTCGAAAACGCGAGACGTTACGGCTTGAGTCCATCAGGTATCGCTGAGCTTGAAGTGAGACTCGAAGGCAGCAATCACTCGCTCAAAATAAAAGTTTCCGATCACGGTCCGGGCATCCCTGCGCATGACCTCGAGCGCGTGCGCAAGCCTTTCTGGAGAGGCAATTATGCCCGCACGGGTGCCTCCGGGACCGGACTCGGCCTCGCCATTGTTGATCGACTCTTGCAACACATGAATGGCGTGCTGACTTTCAGCGCTCGCCCGGGCGGTGGACTCACGGCTCAGGTTGAAATTTTCACCGATCAAAGCGATGGATAATTCTTGATCACCGCTTGCGTAACAACACGACAGCGTTGGCGGCGATACCCTCCTGGCGACCCAGATGACCCAGCCCCTCGTTGGTTTTCGCTTTGATGTTGATCTCTGTCGTTTGAACACCCAAGTCACTCGCGAGGTGAGCCACCATTGCAGGGGCGTGAGGACCGATTTTAGGTGCCTGAGCGTGGATCGTCGCATCAAGGTTGACCAACTGCCATCCCGAAGCCAAGACCCTGCGATAGGCCTCTCTCAATAAGACCCTGCTGTCGGCCCCTTTGTATTGCGGATCCGTGTCGGGAAACAAACGTCCGATATCCCCAAGTCCAGCAGCACCTAACAACGCATCGGTCACCGCGTGCAATAAAGCGTCCGCGTCCGAATGTCCTTTCAAACCGTGCGTATGCTCGATCGTGACACCGCCCAAAATCAAAGGACGTCCCTCCACGAGTGCGTGCACATCAAAGCCCTGACCAATTCGAAAAGAAAAATCATTCATATCCAGGACTCCACCCATTCAAAATCTTCAGGCCATGTGATTTTGGTATTTTTCCCTGAGCCTCTCACCAGAACAGGCGAATATCCCAATGCTTCCATGGCCTGGGCTTCATCCGTCGGAGGAGTCGGCGCAGTGATCGCTTGCGTCAAGGCTTCGAGCAATAAGCCCGCCCTGAACATCTGCGGAGTTTGCGCCAGCCAAAGTCCTTCCCTGGGAACTGTGCGATCAACCTTTTCAGACTGAGGCTGCGACATTTTGAGCGTGTCGGCGGCAGGCATCGCGAGCAAACCACCCACGCCATCGGCCAGGCATGCATCAATCAGCCGTTTCAACGCCTCTGCAGGCAGGCCAGGCCGCGCAGCATCATGAACGAGCACCCAGTCATGCGGCGCCAGTTGCGCCTCGCGCAGCGCGTTTAAAACAGTTTGCGCGCGCGTTGCGCCTCCGCAGGGCGAGCATTGCGTCCGAGGCAAGCCTGACAACACACCAGCCGCCTCATGGTCGCCGGGTGCCACCGCAACGCGCACTTCCTGGATTCGGTGATCCGCCAGCAGAGCTTGAACCGAATGCCTAAGCATGGCTTGTCCCGCTAGCAGACGATATTGTTTGGGCGTTTGGGCTTGCCCCGCCGCGACCGCACGCGCACCAATACCGGCGGCCGGAACAAGGGCGACTACACGAAACGGTGGGTCAAAAGAGGGCTTTGAAGGCGTCATATCCGCTTGATTTTATAATCAATGGTTTCGTCGGTGTCGTAAACATCGTCTCGTCGCGCATCATTTGCGCTTTTTCATGCGCGATCACTCCTGCGATTACCTGTCAATGTCGGCTGCTGCTCAATCTGTCTCTACCCTTCTCTCCTCGCTGAAACCCGGTCTGCGGTTTGCGCAACCACGACCTGCGGGCTCCGGGGACGCATGGCTTTTTACCGAACTCGCTGCTGCCAGCGGCAAAACCCTGGTGATTTTGACGGCCGAGCCTCTTGAAGCACAGCGCCTGGCCGAGGAAATTCCGATTTTTGCGCCCTCGCTCAGGGTGCGTCCCTTGCCGGACTGGGAAACCCTGCCTTATGACAGCTTTTCTCCCCACCAAGACCTGATTTCCGAGCGGCTGCGGACGCTGCATGCCCTGATGCTGGGCGAAGTCGATGTCCTGACCGTCCCGATCACGACAGCGCTTTATCGACTGGCTCCCCCCAGCTTTCTCGCAGCCTATACCTTTTCGTTCAAGCAAAAGGACAAGCTTGACGAGCATGCACTACGGACACAGCTGACACTTGCCAATTATGCGCACGTCTCTCAGGTCACCGCACCCGGAGAGTTTTGTGTCCGAGGCAGCCTGATCGATCTTTTTCCCATGGGCTCGGTCGTGCCCTACCGTATCGATTTATTTGACGATGAAATCGAATCGATCCGCGCGTTTGACATTGATACGCAACGAAGTCTTTACCCGGTCAACCAAGTCCAGCTCTTACCTGGTCGCGAATTCCCGATGGACGAAGCCGCGCGCAACCACTTTCGCGCCGCGTTCCGGGAGGTTTTCGAAGGTGATCCTTCGCGCGCATTACCTTATCGCGATATGGGTAACGGGATCCCGTTCGCAGGTGTCGAGTACTACCTGCCCCTGTTTTTTGAAACCACAGCGACACTTTTCGACTATCTCAAGACCGAAACAATTATCGTCACACTCGGAGATATCGAAGACGCCATGCGTCGCTTTACTCAAGACACGGCGACTCGCTATAACTTTTTAAAAAGCGATCGGGAACGACCTGTTCTGGCACCCGAGGCGCTGTTTCTGAGTAGCGATGCACTGTTCGAGCAACTCAAAACCTTCCCCAGGCTCGCCCTGACCGCGGATGCTAAACATCCGGATTTTGACGCGGCCCCTGATATCGGCATCTCGCGCAGAGCCGAAGATCCGCTCGCTAAATTCCGCGAGCTCCTGATGCGCGCCGAGTCGCAGGGTGGCGCGCGTAAATATGGAAATATCCAGCGAATCATTCTGTGCACGGACTCGCACGGGCGTCGTGAAACGATTGTGCAAATGCTGGCCGAGCACGGCTTATCTCCAGATGCCCAGACAGAGTCGGTGGCAAACTTTCTGGAAAGTGACGCGCATTTTGGCATCACGGTAGCCCCTCTTGCGACAGGCTTTGTTGTCAACACCAAAGGCCTGTTGTTTCTGACCGAAAACGATCTGTATCCAGGTCATGGAGGCACGGCTCGGCGCGGCAAACGCGACCAGGAACGCGCCAGCAATGTCGAAGCGATGGTTCGCGATCTCTCCGAATTGCGTGAAGGAGATCCCGTTGTCCATGCGCAGCACGGCATTGGTCGCTACCATGGACTCGTCAATCTGGACATGGGCGAGGGCGAGATGGAGTTCCTCTTTCTCGAATACGCCAACAAGACCACGCTGTATGTGCCTGTTTCTCAACTGCACGTCATCGCGCGCTATAGCGGAACAGACTCTGAATCCGCTCCGCTGCACCTACTTGGTTCCGGTCAGTGGGACAAGGCACGACGCAAGGCCGCTCAACAAGTCCGCGACACCGCAGCCGAGCTGTTAGATCTCTATGCGAAACGCGCGGCTCGACAAGGCTTTGCTTTTAAGCTGCCGCTTGCCGACTACGATCTGTTTGCCGAGGGCTTCGGTTTTGACGAGACTGCCGATCAGGCGGCAGCGATTCAATGCGTGATCGAAGACATGACTTCAGGTCGACCGATGGATCGTCTGGTCTGCGGCGATGTCGGCTTTGGCAAAACCGAAGTGGCCTTGCGGGCTGCGTTTCTCGCGATCGCCAACGGCAAGCAAGTCGCCCTGCTCTGCCCCACGACCTTGCTGGCTGAACAGCATGCGCAAACCTTCGCTGATCGCTTCGCCGACTGGCCCGTCAAAGTCGTCGAGTTATCACGTTTTCGTTCCGCCAAAGAAGTTAAAACCGCGATCGAAGGGATTACGGACGGCACGGTGGATATTGTGATTGGCACGCACAAAATTCTGTCCAAGGATGTGAAGTTCAAACGTCTGGGACTCGTGATCATCGACGAGGAGCACCGCTTTGGCGTTCGACAGAAAGAGGCCCTCAAGTCTTTGCGCGCAGAAGTCGATGTCCTGACGCTTACCGCCACCCCAATTCCGCGTACGCTCGGGATGTCTCTTGAGGGTATCCGGGACTTTTCCGTGATCGCGACGGCGCCTCAGAAACGACTCGCCATCAAAACCTTTGTGCGTCGCGAGGACAACAGCACGATGCGTGAAGCGCTGCTACGCGAACTCAAACGCGGTGGTCAGGCTTACTTTTTACATAACGAGGTCGAGACGATTCATAACCGCAGGGCCCGCCTGGAGGAGCTCGTGCCCGAAGCACGCATCGCGGTCGCGCATGGCCAGATGGGCGAGCGTGATCTCGAGCAGGTCATGAAAGGCTTCTATCAAAAACGTTTCAACGTCTTGTTGTGCACGACGATTATTGAAACCGGGATTGATGTTCCGAGCGCGAACACCATCATCATCCACCGCGCCGATCGTTTCGGACTGGCCCAGCTGCATCAGCTGCGCGGCCGTGTGGGACGCTCGCATCATCAGGCCTATGCTTACCTGATGACACCGGGTGAGGATGCCATCACCAAGAATGCCAAAAAACGTCTTGAAGCGATTCAGGCTATGGAGGAGCTCGGTTCAGGCTTTTTCCTGGCCATGCACGACCTCGAAATCCGCGGTACAGGCGAAGTGCTCGGCGAATCACAGTCTGGAAATATTCAGGAAATTGGTTTTTCGATGTACAACGACATGCTGAACGAGGCCGTCAGAGCGCTGAAAGCTGGCGTTGAGCCTGATCTGGATGCGCCCTTTAGCGCCGGCTGCGAGGTGAATCTCCACGCGCCAGCGCTCTTGCCTGCCGATTATTGTGGCGACGTGCATGCCCGTTTATCCATTTACAAGCGCCTGTCCAACACCACCCACGACGACGATCTGATCGCCATACAAGAAGAACTCATTGATCGCTTTGGCAAATTACCCGAGCCGACTCGCACCCTGATTTCCACGCACAAGCTTAGACTGCTCGGATTGCCGTTGGGCCTGCAAAAAATCGATGCAAGCGAAACGCAGATTGTGTTGCACTTTAAACAAAACGCACCTGTCGACCCGCTCAAACTGATAGAACTCGTGCAAAAACAACGCCATATCCGGTTCTCAGGTCAAGACAAGCTGCGAGTTGAAATCAAGGCGGCTGATGTCGCTGCACGTTTCGATGCCACCCGGACTGTGCTCAGAGCCTTACATTAATGCGTTAAGCTTTTAATCTCATCCAGCGCTTACCTATATCGCCTCCATGACCACTCAACATCTCGTTATTCAGTCCCCAGCTCTTTCCGGAGAATTAATCGAACACGCCGCAGCGATCGCGGAAGCCTCTGGCGTTCAGCGTCTGGGTACAACCGCAGCGCGTATTTTGGGGGTCAGTGACGATGTGGCTATTCGCGAGGAAGTCAGGTTGTGGGGCGAGCGCGTCAATGTCGATACCGCCTACATCACGGCAGGCGCACGACTCAATGATTGCAAAATCTTAGCGATGGATATGGACTCCACCCTCATCAACATCGAATGCATTGATGAGATTGCGGCATTCGGTGGCGTCAAGGAACAGGTCGCGAGCATCACAGAGGCAGCGATGCGCGGAGAAATCAAGGACTTTTCAGAAAGCCTCATACGACGTGTCGCTTTCCTCAAAGGGCTCTCAACCGAAGTGCTACAAGCTGTCTACGAACAAAAATTGTGCCTGAACCCAGGCGCAGAGAAGCTTGTCAAAACCGCGCAACAAGCAGGACTGAAGATTTTGCTCGTCTCCGGAGGCTTTACCTTTTTTACAGAAAAACTCAAAAGTCTGCTGAATCTGGACGCTGCGCACGCAAACGTCCTTGAAACCTCTGGGGGCCTCCTGACAGGTCAAGTTCAAGGCAGGATTCTGGATGCGCAAGGCAAAGCAGACACGCTCTCTCAGTTTGCAAAAGAACTCGGCGCGATGCCTGAGCAAATCATCGCCATCGGCGATGGTGCCAACGACCTCAAAATGCTTGGACTCGCAGGTTACTCCGTCGCCTACCGCGCTAAACCTGTCGTGCGCGCACAAGCCCGCTACGCGCTCAATGTCGCAGGGCTCGATGGGGTATTGAACTGGTTTGAGTAATCAGGGTCAGAAGACTTGCGTGGCGCCCTGACTATCGCTTGAGTAAATAACGCACAACAAAGCCTGGAAAGGCGAGCACAACAAATAATGTCAGGGCAGTCACGTAGAACTCCCAGCGCTGCGCAAAGGCATTGCCAATCATGCGCTCGAATAGCATTCCAAGTAGGCCAATGACACAGAACCAGACAAGCAGTTCGAGCACACGCACCCAGAATGGTTTGATGCCGTTGTTAAAGCGCTGAACCGGAATCACAGCGAACAGCCTTTCGTTGATGAAAGGCAGGTTCGCTGCCACGCAGGCCAGCACAATTAACAACCAGACAGCGGCACTTTGATTCATCAGCAACAACCTTCGTGGTGGCAACCAAGTCCGCGGAAAACCTGACTATTTTTAGTATGAAAGCGTGATGTGCATGACCTGCAAGCACAAAGCAATCAAAGCGCCAGGCATCAGGCCCAAGACCAGCACCAGTAAACCGTTGATCAGCATCAAACCGTTCGACAGCACGCCCATTGCCGGGACTTTCGACACCGGCTCGGCGGGCTCATCGAAATACACAACCTTGATGACGCGCAGGTAATAAAACGCACCGATCAGGGAGAACATGACAGCAACCACAGCAAGCCACAGGCGGTCTGACTGGAGCAGTGACTGCAAAATCAAGAGCTTGGCATCAAAGCCGACGAGTGGGGGCAGACCTGCCAACGAACACATCAA
>JACCDY010400707.1_pt1 | contig 73192 bp, 75 predicted proteins | sample 7446391 | NCBI WGS metagenome assembly JACCDY01 (sample SAMN15323451, study PRJNA562643) | freshwater metagenome | isolation source: river surface water | place: USA:Blue River Watershed | collected 2017-08-18
GGAGCGTTTTTTGCAGCGTCTCCTTCACCATGAGCTCCAAGTGCTCGGGCGCCACGAAGTTGGCGACCTTGGCGATCTCCTCGGCATTTTTGGCGACGACGCCGATGAAGCCGGTGGCGAGCACCTTGGTGATTTTCTCGGCGCGGGTGACGAACTTGAGCTGCGCGGTGAGTTCGGCGCGCACGGCCTCGAGGTCGGCGGCGTCGGGAGCGACGAGATAGATCTTCTCACGGCCGGAACCATGTTCGGCCTGGGCGAGCAGGTCGGCGGCGGCGAAGGCGTGGTCCGCGCTCTCGTCGATCACGACCATCACCTCGCTCGGGCCGGGGAGAGAATCGACGCCGATGGTGCCGAAGCACTGGCGCTTGGCCTCGCAAACGTAGGCGTTGCCCGGACCGAAGATCTTGTCGACGGCGGGAATCGTGAGCGTGCCAAAGGCGGCCGCGGCGATGGCCTGCACGCCGCCGACACAATACACCTCGTCGACGCCGACCAGGCTGAGGGCCGCGAGGATGGCGTCGGAGACCTTGCCCGAGGGATTGGAGGGCGTGAAAACCGCGATCTCGGGACAACCGGCCAGCTTGGCGAGCGTCACGGTCATGAGCACGGTCGAGACGAGCGGCACCTCGCCGCCGGGGACGTAGAGGCCGACGCGGCGGATCGGGTAAAAGTTTTCTCCGACGACGGCGCCGTGCGGGTTCTTGGCCTGCCAGTCCTTCGGCAACGATTTCTCGTGGAAGGCGACGATGGCCTCGTGCGCCGCCTTGAGCGATTTGAGATCGGCGGCGGGGATGCGTTTCGCGGCCGCGGCGATATCGGTCGGCTTCACGCGAAAGTCGCGGGCGCGGAGCTTGGCGCCGTCGAACTTGGCGGCGTAGTAGCCCACCGCCTCGTCGCCGCGCTGACGCACGTCGGCGATGATCGCGGCCACGGCGTCGTGGATCTCCTTGGGCACGGTGGCGCCGCGGCAAAACGCGGCGATATCGGTTTCGAATGTCTTGGAAGAAGCCTGGAGGACGCGCACGGGAAGAGGACGGTTAAGGAGCGGGACGACGAAACGTGAAAGGCGGCACCATGGTGGCCGAAGCCGCGGGGAGCGAGCCGGGAATTACGCAAATATACGGCATCAAAAAGCCGCGCCCAAGATCGGGACGCGGCGAGAAAAGAACGGCTTCTGAGCGCTTTAATCGCTTAGCGAAGGCATGGAAAACGCGTCGGCCGGCAGCTCGGGATTGACGGTGATTTCCGTAAAGGTGACGCGCAGGGTGCGGAACTTGCCATCGGGAAGGCTGTTGACCGTGACAATACGCTGAGGGAAACGCAGTCCGCCCGACAGGATTTCGCCTTCCTCCCGAATCTTGGTGCCGCTGTCGGTTTCGGTCAGCACCAAGCGTCCGGTCGCGATGTCAAAGCTCCGGGTGAAAACGATGTCGGGCGCGTGGATGAAGGCGAACTTGCGGCAAGCGACCCCCTCCACCGTGGCGGCGCCGCGGTCCTCCACGCGGGCGCCGCGAGACTCCAGACCGCGGTAAAAGGACAAATTCTCGAAGGTATTGGCCCGCAGACGCTTGATTTGCTCCGGCCCGAGCAAGGTAACCTGCCACTTTCCCTGGGCCTGGACGTCGGCGACACGACTCCACGCATCGTATCCGTCGAGCGCGGTGACCTCGGTGCGCGCGTCGCTGGTGGCGGTGATGCGCTGACGGTCGGGTTTCTGGAAAAGGATCTCAAGCCGGGCGCCGCCCGAACCGGGGTTGTCTCCGTCGACGACCTCGAGTTGCCCCAGCATGCGGAGCGACCGCACGGCGTCCAACGTAGCCTCGGGGCCGAGGAAGGAGCGGGCTTTGGCGATGAGCGGATCCTCGGCGTGGAGCCCGGGCAAAACACCGAGGCAGAAAACCGGAACAACAAGGCGAAGCAGTCGGGAAACGCGGATCATAGACAAGGGGCGATATGGGGTAAGAAAGCGGTGAAGCGGCCGGGTTCCGGTGGCAAGGATCGCATAAAAAAGGGGCGCGAAAATCGCGCCCCGAAAAAATCGTCCGAAGCGGGGATCACTCCCACTCGATGGTCGCCGGCGGCTTCGAGCTGATGTCGAGAAGCACGCGGGAGACGCCGCGCACCTCGTTGGTGATGCGCGAGGAGATCTTGGCGAGCAGCTCGTAGGGCAGGCGCGCCCAGTCGGCGGTCATGGCGTCACGGCTTTCGACGATGCGGAGCGAGATGACGTCGGCGTAGTTGCGCTCGTCGCCGATCACGCCGACGGACTTGACGGGCAGGTAGACGGCGAAGGACTGCCAGACCTTCCAGTAGTAGCCCGACTTCATCATCTCGTCCTGGAGGATGGAGTCGGCGGCCTTGAGCACGTCGAGCTTCTGCTTGTCGATCGCACCGGCGACACGAACGCCGAGGCCGGGGCCGGGGAAGGGCTGGCGCCAGACGACCTCGCGGGGAAGGCCCAGGGCCTCGCCGACGGCGCGGACCTCGTCCTTGAAGAGCTCGCGAAGGGGCTCGAGAAGCTTGAGCTTCATGCGCTCGGGCAGACCGCCGACGTTATGGTGGCTCTTGATGAGCGCGGCGGGATTGCCCGCGATCGCGACGGACTCGATGACGTCGGGATAAAGCGTGCCCTGGGCGAGCCACTTGGCGCCGCCGATGGAGCGTAGGGATTTTTCAAATACCTCGACGAAGGTGACGCCGATGATCTTGCGCTTGGCCTCGGGCTCGGAGACGCCGGCGAGGCGCTTGAGAAAGAGCTTCGACGCGTCGACGACGCGGACGTCGATGTTGAAGTGGTCGGCGTAGAGTTTCTCCACCTGCTCGCGCTCGCCGGCGCGGAGGAGGCCGTTGTCGACGAAGACGCAGGTGAGCTGCTTGCCGATCGCCTTGTGGATGAGGGCGGCGGCCACTGAGCTGTCGACGCCGCCGGAGAGACCGAGAAGAACCCGCTCCTTGCCCACGGTGGAGCGGATGGTTTCGACGGCGTGCTTGATGTAATCCTTGGTGGTCCAATCCTGGCTGGCGCCGCAGATGCCAAGGAGGAAGTTGCGGATCACGTCGATGCCGCGCTCGGAGTGGAACACCTCGGGATGGAACTGGATGCCGTAGAAATTGCGCTTCTTGTCCTCGATGACGGCGAATTCGGAATTCTCGGTCGTGCCGATGGCCTCGTAGCCGGGAGGCAGCGCGATGAGGCGGTCGCCGTGGGAATTCCAGACCTTGAGCTTCTTGGGCAGACCCTTGAAGAGACGGCCGGGCTTCTTGAGGGTGAGGACGCCGTGGCCGTATTCGCGATGGGTGCTCTTGGAGACCTTGCCGCCCAGAAGGTGGCCCTGGAGCTGGATGCCGTAACAGATTCCGAGGATCGGGACGCCGAGCTCGAAGATGGCCTTGTCGGGCATGGGGGCCTCCTTCGCGAAGACGCTGCTCGGGCCGCCGGAGAGGATGATGCCGATGACGCCGTCGGCCTTCAGCTGCGCCGCCGGGGTGCTGAAGTGGTAGATCTTGGAAAGGACCTGGCACTCGCGAATGCGGCGCGCGATCACCTGGGTGTATTGGGAACCGAAATCGAGGACGGCGATGGTCTGGGACATGAGCTTAAAGGCGGATCGAACCGCTTAGCAGCGGCGGGGCCAAGGAAGAAGCGCGAGGGGCTCCCGGAATGGAACGAAGAGACGAAAACCGGGACACGGCGGGCGTGGCGCGGAACTAGAAGCGAAGGCGGTCGTTTTCCTGGCCGCAACGGGGACATGCGGACTGCGGATGCACGCCTTGCACGGCGTAAAGGTGACCGCATTTCACGCACTTGAAGGAAACGTGTCGGCGCTCGGCCTCGAAGCGGGCGTGATCGCGGCGGTCGTAATAGATCCACAGGCCGAGGAACACCCCGGCGACGAGGAAACAGTAGATGACCGTGGCGGAAACGAGGTCCATGGCGGAGCGGGCGGCTGAATCGCTGGACGCGGAACGGAGGCGAAGGGCTCGTCGAAACGTTTCGAGAACGGCCGTCGGTCCGGTCCCGGCCAAAAGCAAAAGCGCCGTTCCCGCGGAGGGAACGGCGCCTTGAAATCAGGCGGGCTCTTTAGGCGGCGGGAGCCTCGGCCTTGGCGGCGGGCTTCTTGGCCTTCTTGTAGCCGGGGTCGTCGGCCTTCACGAGCTCGATCTGGGCCATCTCGGCGGCGTCGTTGCGGCCGAGGGTGCCGAGCTTGTAGATGCGAGTGTAGCCGCCCGGGCGGTTGGCGAACTCCTTCACGGTCTCGTTGAAGAGCTTCGCGATCGCGGTCTCGTCGCGCACGTCCTTGAGGGCCATGCGACGAAGATGGAGGGAATCCTTCTTCTCGGCGGCGACGGAGGCCTTCTTGGCCTTGGTGATCACCTTCTCGATGAAGGGACGGAGGGCCTTGGCCTTGGTGAGGGTGGTCTGGATCTTGCCGTGCTCGATGAGGGAGACGGCGAGATTGCTGAGCATCGCGGCGCGGTGCTCGCGGGTGACGCCGAGGGAGGCGTGGTGCTTGTTGTGACGCATGGGTGTGTTGTATTCGGGTTTTGGTTACGTTCTCCGATCGGCTAGCGGGACGCAGCGTGTGGGCGGACCGTCGGCGCGAAGAACGAAAGGGAGGAAACGGAAAGCGCCCCGCGCCGCGCGGTGATACGCGGCGGGCGGGGCGCGAAAGGACTCAGGCGTCCTTCTTGGCGTCGAGGAGGCGCTCGTCGAACTTCATGCCAAGCGAAAGGCCTAGGGCCTCGAGCTTGTCCTTGATCTCGTTGAGCGACTTCTTGCCGAAGTTGCGATACTTGAGCATCTCCTGCTCGGTCTTCATCGCCAGCTCGCCGACGGTGGTGATGTTGGCGTTGTTGAGGCAGTTGGCGGCGCGGACCGAGAGCTCGATCTCGTTGACCGACATATTGAGGAGCTTGCGGAGCTTGTTCTGCTCCTCGCTGACCTCGTTCTGCTGGCTCTCGAACTCGAAGGTCTGGTCGCTGACGCGATCAAAGACATCGAGGTGGTGCTTCAAGATCGAGCCGGCCTGCTTGAGGGCGGAGTCGGGGTCGATACGACCGTCGGTCCAGACCTCGAGGATGAGCTTGTCGTAGTCCGTGATCTGGCCGACACGGGTGGCCTCGACGGCATACTTGACGAGCTTGACCGGAGAGAAGAGCGAGTCGATCGGGATGACGCCGATCGCCTGGTCTTCCTTCTTGTTCTGCTCGCCCGGATAGTAGCCGCGACCGGTCTTGATCTCGATCTCGGCGCTGAAAGGACGGGCCTTGTCGAGGGTGCAGATGACCTGCTCGGGGTTGATGATGGTGACGTTCGCGTCGGCCTGGATGTCGGCCGCGGTGACGGGACCCTCCTTGTTGACCTTGATCTGGAGGGTGAAGGGCTCGCGCTTTTGGGAGACGAGGAGGACCTTCTTGAGGTTGAGAACGATGTCGACCACGTCCTCGACGACGCCGTCGATGGACTGGAACTCGTGCTGCACCCCATCGATCTTGATCGAGGAGATGGCGCTGCCCTCGATGGAAGACAGGAGCACGCGACGCAGCGAGTTGCCGATGGTATGTCCGTAGCCGGCCTCGAAGGGCTCGGCGATGAACTTGGCATAGGTGGGCGTGGAGCCCTCCTCAACCTTCGTGAGTTTGTTGGGCAGTTCGAACTTTCCGAGACGTTTGGGCATGGCGGGTTGAATACTGCGTGGACAGAGGGGGAAAAGGATAGACCCGTAAGGTCTTTCCTTAGAAGCGCGAGTAAAACTCGACGATGAGCTGCTCGTTGATCTCGGGGACCATTTCCTCGCGGGTGGGGAGACGGTTGGCGACGGCCTTGAGGGCTTCGCCGTTGAGGGCGAGCCAGCCGGGGACGGCGCGGGCGCGGCTTTCCTCGAGGTTCTTGGTGACGAGCTGGCGGGAGGCGGCGGCGTTGCGGACCTCGATCTCGTCGCCGATCTGGACGGCGTAGGAGGCGATGTCGACCTTGTGGCCGTTGACCTTGATGTGGCCGTGTCCGACGAGCTGGCGGGCGGCGGCGCGGCTCTTGGCGAAGCCAAGAAGGTAGACGACGCTGTCGAGGCGGGTCTCGAGGAGCTGCAGGAAGCGCTCGCCGGTGACGCCGCGCTCGCGCTTGGCGGCCTCGAAGGTCTTGCGGAACTGGCGCTCGAGAAGACCGTAGACGTAGCGGAGCTTTTGCTTCTCGTTCAGGCCGACGGCGTATTCCGAGAGCTTGCGACGGAGCTTGGGGCCGTGCTGGCCGGGAGGATAGGGACGGCGCTCATACGCCTTGGTGGCGCCGAAGAGCGGGGTGTTGAAGCGACGGCTGAGTCGGGTGGTGGGGCCGGTGTAGCGGGCCATGTTGGATGCCTTGTTGTGTTAAAGGGTTGTAGTCCGATGTTGAATACGCGGCGGCGGCTTAGCAGCGGCGGCGCTTCTTGGGACGGCAGCCGTTGTGCGGGATGGGCGTGACGTCGATGATGGAGGAGATCTCGAGGCCGATGGCCTGGAGGGCGCGGATCGCGCTGTCGCGGCCGAGGCCGGGGCCGGAGACGTGGATGACGACGTCCTTGAGGCCGTGCGACATGGCGTTGCGGGCGGCGTCCTGGGCGACGACCTGGGCGGCGTAGGCGGTGGACTTGCGGGAGCCGCGGAAGTTGCACTTGCCGGCGGAGGACCACGCGATGACCTGGCCCTTCTGGTCGGTGATCGAGACGATGGTGTTGTTGAAGGTGGCGGCGATCTTGGCGATGCCGCTCGTGACGTTCTTGGAACCCTTCGCCTTGCGGATCTTGATTGTGCCGAGCTCCTCTTTCAGGAGCTCCTCGGCCGTGGGCTGGCGGGCGACGCCGCCGATGAGCTCGACAGGCTTCTGGTCGGCGGGGGCGGCGGGGGCCGCGGCTTCGGCGGCGGGGGCGGCGGCCTCGGCCTTGGGGGCTTTGGCGGCGGCGGGGGCGGTCTTCTTGGGAGCCTTGGCGGGCTTGGTCTCTTCGGCCATGGTGATGCGTGTTTAAAGGTTAATGCGAGGCGCGGAGTCTTACTCCTTGGCCTTGGTGACGCCGACGGTGCGGCGGGGGCCCTTGCGGGTGCGGGCGTTGGTCTGCGTGCGCTGACCGCGAACCGGGAGGCTCTTGCGGTGACGGACCCCGCGGTAGCAGTTGATCGCCTGCATGCGCTTCAAGTTGGAGGTGATCTCGCGGCGGAGGTCGCCTTCGACGACCCACTTGTGCTCGGTGATCACGTGGAGGATCTTGTTGAGCTGCTCTTCGGTGAGCGACTCGGCGCGTTGATCAGGATCGAGGCCGGCTTCGGCGACGACTTGGTCGGCACGGGCGGGGCCGATGCCGTAGATGTAACGGAGGGAATACGCGACTTTCTTCTTCGCGGGAATTTCTACACCGAGGAGACGAGGCATGGTGGAGTTGGTTTAGGTTGGGAGTTTGATGAAAAAACTAACGGAAAGAGGGGATGCGGCCTGGTTCAGGCGGCGGGCGGAACGGTGAGGATTTCGGGACCTTCCTCACGGGTGAGCACGGTGTGTTCGAAGTGCGCGGCGGGCGCTCCGTCGGTGGTGACGATCGTCCATCCGTCGGCGAGGCATTTGGTGCGCCAGGTGCCAAGATTGACCATGGGCTCGATGGCGAGGGTCATGCCGGGACGGATCTTGGCTCCGGAGCCTTTGCGTCCGAAGTTCGGAATCTGGGGCTCTTCGTGCATGTCTACGCCGACGCCGTGGCCGACCAAGTCACGAACCACGCCAAAGCCATGTTTTTCGCAGTGGGTCTGGATCGCGTGAGAGATGTCGCCGATCCGATTTCCAACACGGGCCTGGGCGATGCCAAGCGCGAGAGCCTCTTGGGAAACGGCAAGAAGCTTTTGGACCGCAGGGGGAACCGTTCCGACCGGGACGGTGAAGGCGTTGTCGCCGATGTAGCCTTGGTGCTCGACGACAATGTCGAGGGAGATGATGTCGCCGTCGCGAAGGACGCGCTTCATCGAACCGATGCCATGGACCACCTCTTCGTTGACCGAGAGGCAGGTGTGGGCGGGGAAACGGCGATCGCCGATCTGGTAGCCGTAACAGGCGCTGCGCGCACCTCGGGAGGCAATCAGGTCTTTTGCGATTTGGTCCAAGTCGTAGGTGGTGACGCCAGGTTTCACATGCTTTTTCAGCTCATGAAGAACATAGGCGGCAACGGAGCAGGCCTCGCGCATCCGCGCGATGCCGGTGGCATCTTTAATCGGGATCATGGGCGAGGAGAGCAGGCCGACACGAAGTCGTCTGTTTCGACGAGCAAACCGTGAAGGCGATAATAGTCCGCGAGTTCGCCGCGCGCATAGGCGGGCGTGGAGGCAACGACCAGATCGAGACCTTCGTCTCGGGAGTCGAGCCATTCGTCGAGGATACGAGCTTGGAGCAACGTAGCCGGGAAGCCGGTAAGGGCGAATCCCGCATCGGGTTTGCGCGCCATGAACCAGCGTCGCACGAGGGCGACGACGATTTCGGCGGGGACCGAAGTCCCGCGTCGCTGCGCCAACTCGGCGGATTGGCCAAGCGGCGAACGACGGCAAATCTCCTGGCTTACCAAAGCGCCGGGAGAGACGTGCTCAATGTGCAAAGAACGAAACTGATCAAGCCATACCTCGGAGAGGTTGGCTTCGTCCCCTAGGACCAACAGCTTGGTGGAGCGGTCGGTAGTGATGGGGAAAAGACCTAAAGACGAATCAGACACCACGCGGCCTGTAAAGCCGCTTTTTCAGCGGGTCTGGAAATATTTCACCGCCCAAGCGGCGATACCGATGGCGAAGATGACGCCGAGAACGGTCCAGAGCTTGCCGACGGTGGCCATGTCGGCCGCCTCGTTGAGCGCTCCGCCGACGCTTCCGGTGGAGCGGGCGCGAACACGCCCCTTCTTGAGGAAGCCATCATAGTGACGCTGCAAAAGGAACGTCTCCACCTGTTTCATGGTGTCGAGGATGACACCGACCGTGATGAGCATGCCGGTGCCGCCGAAGAAAATCGCGATGCGCTGGGGCACGTTGAGCTCAAAGAGAAGCACGTCGGGCATGACGGAAATCACCGTCAGGAAAATCGCTCCGGCGAGGGTCAGGCGCGTCATCACGAAATCCAAGAAGCGCGCGGTAGGCTCGCCGGGACGCACGCCCGGGATATAGCCACCATATTTCTTCAGATCGTCGGCGATCTGGATCGGCTTGAACATGACTGACACCCAGAAGTAGCTGAAAAAAAGGATCAGGAAACCCATCAGCACATAATAGGTCCAGTGGCCGCGAAGGAGATTGTTGGAGAACTCGACCAAAAATTTAAGATCAAACGCGGCGCCGACCTGGGCGAAAATCTGCTGGGGGAAAAGGAGAATGGCGCTGGCGAAGATGACAGGCATCACGCCGGAGTAGTTAACCTTGAGCGGAAGAAAGGAATTTTGACCGCCCATGACCTTGTTGCCGACCACGCGCTTGGCGTATTGGACGGGGATCTTGCGCTGGCCTTGCACGACGGCGATGAGGCCCATCGTAACCAGAACGAAGAGAATCAACATCACCACGAGCTGGGGAGCTCCGATGGCCTTGACGCCGACGGGGGCGTTCACGAGCTGCCAGAGGGCGGCGGCGGCGCCGGGAATATCAGCCAAAATGCCGACGGTGATGAGGAGAGAGACGCCATTGCCGATGCCGCGCGCGGTAATCTGCTCGCCGAGCCACATGAGCACCATGGTGCCGGCGGTCAGGAAAATCATCGAGGTAAGCAGGAAAGACGTGTGGCCGGCAACGACGATGCTGCCGTAGGTGTTGACATCGTAACCCTGGAAAAGGCGCCCAGGATTCTCAAGGGTCAGAATGAGGAGCGCGCCCTGAATCAAGCAGATCAATACCGTGGCGTAACGGGTGTATTGCGTGAGCTTCTGGCGACCAACATCGCCTTCTTGCTGCAATCGGCTGAGCGCGGGCACCACGGCGCTCATGAGCTGGAAAATAATGGACGCGCTGATGTAGGGCATGATGCCGAGCGCGAAAACGGCGCCTTTCAAAAGCGCACCGCCGGTAAACATGTTATAGAGGCCCACCACCGCACCGCTCGTGCCTCCGACGTTGGCCTTGAAAAAGTCCTGAAGAGGCTGGGGATCGAGACCAGGCAGCGGAATATGCGCGCCGACGCGGGCCACGAAAAGGAGCGCGAGGGTGTAGAAGATGCGGGAGCGGAGCTCGGGGATCTTCAGTGAGTTGGTGAAGGCGGAAAACACGTTAAAAAAAGGGGAACGGACAGAAAAACGGAAAAAGGGCGGGGGCACGTTAAACGCGCACCCGCCCAGAGGTAGATCATGTCACGGCGGCGTGACCGGTTCGCGACATGGAGGCGACGCGTTTAGGCGACGATGGCCTGACCACCGGCCTTCTCGATCTTGGCCTTGGCCGATTCGGAGAATTTCGAGGCCGTGACCTTGAGCGCGCGGGTGATCTCGCCGGTGCCGAGAATCTTAACCGAAGCGGAGCCGCCACGGATGAGACCGGCGTTGGCGAGAACCTCGGCATTAACCTCGGTGACACTGGCGTCGAGGGACGCGAGATCGCCGACGTTGATCACAGGGAACTCGACGCGGAAGTTGTAGTTATTGAAGCCGCGATGGGGCAGCTTACGGTAGAGAGGCATCTGGCCGCCTTCGAAGCCGGGGCGGATGGAGCCACCCGAGCGAGCGGTCTGGCCTTTGCCGCCGCGACCGGAGGTCTTGCCGTGGCCGCCGCCTTCGCCGCAACCGACGCGCTTCTTGCGATGCACGGCGCCTTCGACGTTCTTGAGTTCGTGGAGTTTCATAATGGTTTCCTGGTGTATTGCGCCCCGCGCGACCTGATCAAGGGCCACGCGGGACTCGGATTAATTGCCTAAGAAGCAGGAACGCTTAGGCGCGAGCCTTGGCGTAGTCCTCGGCGGTCTTGAGCTGAAGAAGCGCTTCGATGGTCGCATGCACCACGGCGATGTGGTTCGAGGAACCCATCGACTTGGTGAGGACGTTCTTCACGCCGGCGGCCTCGAGCACGGCACGAACGGCGCCACCGGCGATGAGACCGGTGCCCGTGGTGGCGGGGCGAAGGAGAACCTTGCCGCCGTCATAGGTGCCAAACACCTCGTGCGGGATGGTGTCGCCTTTGAGCTTCACCGAGAACATGTGCTTCTTGGCGCCCTCGGTCGACTTCTTGATCGCGTCGGGAACTTCGTTGGCGCGACCATAACCGACGCCAATCTTGCCGGCGCGATCGCCAACAACGGCGATGGCGGCGAAGGAAAAACGACGACCGCCCTTAACGACCTTGGCGCAACGATTGATGAAAACGACCTTTTCGAAAAGGCCGGAGTCATCCTGCTGCTGGTCGCGGTTGTCGCGGCGGGGGCCACGGTTCGGACCGCCTTGGCCACGGGGACCACGGGGGGCGCGAGCGGGAGCGGGAGCCTGGGTCTCGACAGCCGCGGGAGCGGGAGTCTGGGCTGCGGGAGCGGGGGAATCAGAATTGCTCATTTTTAAATGGATTAGAAGACCAGGCCGCCGGCGCGGGCGGCTTCGGCGAAGGCCTTGACCTTGCCGTGGTAGCGGGCGCCGGAACGGTCGAAGACCACGGACTCGATGCCGGCGGCCTTGGCCTTGGCGGCAAAGGCTTCGCCAAGCGCCTTGGCGCCGGCGAGGTTTGCCGCGAGCTTCTGCTTGCGCAGGTCGGCGTCGAGGGTGCCGAGGAAGGCAAGCGTGGTGCCGGCCTCGTCGTTGATGGCTTGGGCGTAGATGTGCTTCGTCGAGAATTTGACGGCGAGGCGGGGACGGGCGGAGGTGCCGAAGACCTTCTTGCGAATGCGCCAACGGCGCTTCTGGAGAAGATCGGCTTTGCGAATGGTGTTCATGGCTTAAGCGGCCTTGAGATGGGTTGTGGTTTCGAAGGGGACGATCACCATTAGGCGACGGTCTTGCCTTCCTTGCGACGGACGCGCTCGCCGACGATGCGCACACCCTTGCCCTTGTAAGGCTCGGGCGGATAGAAGGAGCGGATCTGGGAGGTCACCATTCCGACGAGCTGCTTGTCGCAGCCTTCGACGCTAAGCTTGGTGCCTTCGACGACATTGATTTTGATCCCCTCAGGAATGTCGAAAAGGATGGGGTGGGAGTAGCCGAGAGCGAGATCGAGCTGCTTGCCCTTGAGGGCGGCCTTGAAGCCGACGCCTTGGATCTCAAGGTCCTTCTTGTAACCATCGGTGACACCTTTGACCATTCCAGCGATGATGGAGCGGGCGGTGCCATACATGGCGCGAGAGAAACGAGACTCGTCGGTGGGCTTCACGGTCACCTTGGAATCGGCGACGGCGATGGCGACAACGGGAGCGAAGGTGCGGGAGACCTTGCCCTTGGGACCTTCGACCGAGACGGTGGTGTCCTTGACGTCGACCTTGACCTTGGCGGGGATGGAAACGGGAACTTTGCCTACGCGTGACATTGTGGTGGCTCCTTTGGCTTACCAGACGTTGGCGATGAGCTCGCCGCCGAGCTTCTCGGTGCGGGCCTGCTTATTCGTCTTCAGACCCTTGGAGGTCGAGAGGATGGAGATGCCGAGACCATTGAGGACACGGGGGATCTCGGTGTAGCCGACATAGAGACGGCGGCCGGGCGTCGAAACGCGGGAGAGGTTCGTGAAGGCGGGCTGGCCATCGACGAACTTCAGCTTCACGACGACGGTCTTGTGACCGTTGGAGTCGGTTCCGGTGCCCACGTCGGAGACGTAGCCTTCGTTTTTGAGGATAAGCGCGAAGCTTTCCTTGAGTTTGGAGTGCGGCGCGACGCACTCGGCCTGGCCGGCGCGCGACGCATTGCGAAGGCGGGTCAGGAAATCGCTGACGGGATCGGTCATGTTGGGTGGATGTTGGTGGTTTATCGGGCCCCGCGGGTCATATCCGGCGCATCTTGCGACACGCTAACCCCCGGGGGCCAAAAATGTATTCAGAAACCGCTTACCAAGAAGACTTGGTCACGCCGGGGATCTTGCCGTTGAGGGCAAGCTCGCGGAACGTGATGCGGGACACGCCAAATTTGCGGATAAAGGCGCGCGGGCGGCCGGAGAGGCTGCAACGATTGCGGACGCGAATCGGGGACGAATTTTTCGGAAGCTTCTGCAGCGCCTTGTTGGCGGCGAAGAATTCCTCGTCGGTGGTGGCGGGATTGATGAGCTTGGCCTTGAGCTCGGCGCGCTTGGCGGCGAACTTCTCGACGAGAGCCTTGCGCTTCTCGTTGCGGTTGATGGCGGAGGTCTTGGGCATGACGGGAGTCGGTTAAATTAGGCGGCCTTGTTCTTGGCGGCGTCGGCGGCGATCTGCTGCTCGGTGCGGCGGAAAGGCATGCCGAGGAGCTTCAGGAGTTCGCGACCTTCGTCGTCGTTCGAAGCGGTGGTCACGATGTTGATGTCGAGACCCATGGACTTCTTCACGCTCTCCACGTTGATCTCCGGAAAGATGGTGAAATCGGTGACGCCGAGGGCGTAGTTACCCTGGCCGTCGAGCTTGGAGTGGACGCCGCGGAAGTCGCGGATGGTGGGCAGGGCGATGGCGATGAGACGATAGAGGAACTCCCACATCGCGTCGCCACGGAGGGTGACGTGAGCGCCCACGACCTGACCTTGGCGCAACTTGAAATTCGAGATGGCCTTCTTGGACTTCGCCAAGATGGCCTTTTGGCCGGCGATGGCAGAGAGATCGCGCTGGATGTCGGCGATCTGGTTCTTGTCGGCCTCGGCGTCGATACCGACGTTGAGGGAAACCTTGGTGAACTTCGGAACCTCGTGCTTGTTCTTGTAGCCGCGGCTCTTGATGAGGGCGGGCACGATCTGCTCGACGTAATGTTGCTTAAAGAAAGGGACGTTTTTGGTGCTCATTTGGATGGTTTAACCGCCGGATTGCCGACCCGACGACCTTGAGTGTTTGATTGTGAAGGGAGTATGGAGGGACGAAAAGGGGCGAGGTTACAGAAGAGCACCCCGCCCCGCGCAAGAACTTATTTGTCTATCTCAGGCCTTCTTGGCCGCAGCGCGCTTCTTGGAAGCGTCGAAGCGGCTCTTGAGCTGAAGATTGGAGACATGGATGGTGCCTTCGCGTTCTACGATGGCGCCGTTCGGGTTCTCCTGGGACTTTTTGAGGTGGCGCTTGATCATGCCGACGCCTTCGACGCGAACGCGTTCTTTGGCGGCGAGGATCTCAAGAACCTTGCCGGACTTACCCTTGTGGGAACCGGCGATGACAACGACCTCGTCGTTGCGTTTGATATGAAAGGTGGCGGACATGTTAGAGGACCTCCGGAGCGAGGGAGATGATCTTCATGAAGTTCTTCGCGCGCAGCTCGCGGGCGACAGGGCCGAAGATACGGGTGCCCTTGGGATTGCCGTCGGCACCGATGATGACGATGGCGTTGGAGTCGAAACGAAGGTAGGAACCATCGGCGCGACGGACCGGGGCCTTGGTGCGGACGACGACGGCCTTGGCGACCTCGCCCTTCTTGACGGTGGCGTCGGTGCCGGAGTCCTTGATGTGGACGGTGATGATATCGCCGACGGCGGCGGTATCGGTGTTCTGGCCCTTCTTGCTGATCATGGCGGCCTTGCGGGCGCCCGTGTTGTCAGCGACTTCGAGAATGGAGCGGAGTTGGATCATTGTCTGGGTTTCTCCGGTGGAGGGTTAGGCCTTGATGGCGGCGGCGACATCCTTCTCGGAAACGGCGGCTGAGTCGGCGGTGACGGCGCGCTCGATCACGTTGATGACGCGCCAGCGCTTGAGGCGGCTGATGGGGCGGGTCTCCATGATCTCGACCTTGTCGCCGAGGTGGGTCTCGTTCTTCTCGTCGTGGACGTGCACGACGGTCTTGCGGTTGATGACCTTCTGGTAGCGCGGATGCGGAACCTTGAAGGGCACGGTGACCTTGATCGACTTGTCGCCGGAGCGACTGGTGACGAAACCGATCAGGGTCTTGCGGGAATTGCGTTCGGTGGACATTGTATTTATTCCTCGGATACGGCGCGCGCTCAGGCGGCCTTCTTGGCTTTCTCGGTCTTGATGGTCTCGAGGCGGGCGATGTCCTTGCGGAGGGAGCGGAGCTCGTGGGTCTTTTCAACCTGGCCGGTCTGCTTGCGCAGGCGGAGGCCGAGAAGCTTCTCGCGGGTCTCGTTGAGTTTGACGTTGATCTCGGCGACGGAAAGGTCGCGGACTTCCTTGGCTTTCATTTAAAGGTTCTCCGGGTTGCGGGTTAGGCGGCGGCGCCCTCGCGAACGATGAAGCGGCACTTGAAGGGCAGCTTCGCGTCGGCGAGGCGGAAGGCCTCCTTGGCGATGGTGGCGGGGACGCCGGCGAGTTCGAAAAGAACCGCGCCGGGTTTGATCTGGGCGACGTAGTATTCGACGCCGCCCTTACCGGAGCCCATTCGGACTTCGGCGGGCTTCTTGGTGACGGGCTTGTGGGGGAACACGCGGATCCAGAGCTTGCCCTTGCGCTTAAGGTGGCGGCTGATGGTGACGCGGGCGGCCTCGATCTGGCGGCCGGTCATGGGGCCGCGGGTGAGGGATTGGAGGCCGAATTCGCCGAAGGCGAGGGTGTTGCCGCGCTTGGCATTGCCAGCGAGGGAGCCCTTCTGGGACTTGCGGAATTTGGTGCGGGCGGGAGCGAGAGCCATTGTAGGTTTCTCCTGATTTTAGATGGGTGGTGTTGGATTCCGAACGAGAGCCTTAGGCGGCGGGCTCGTCCTTCTTGCAGATCCAGCACTTGACGCCGATCTTGCCGTAAACGGTTTGGGCCTCGAAGAAACCGTAGTCGATGTTCTCGCGGAGGGTGTGGAGGGGCACGCGGCCCTTGCGCTGCCATTCGCGGCGAGCGATGTCTGCGCCACCGAGGCGACCCGAGCACTGGATACGGATGCCTTCGGCACCGAGGCTCATGGCGGTCTCGACGGCCTTCTTCATGGCGCGGCGGAAAGCGATGCGGCGCTCGAGTTGGAGAGCCACGTTCTCTGCGACGAGGCCGGCCTCGATCTCGGGCTTCTTAATCTCTTGGATGTCGAGAAGGACATCCTTGCCGGTAAGTTTGGCGAGCTCCGCCTTGATGACCTCGACCTCGGCGCCCTTGCGTCCGATGACGATGCCGGGACGAGCGGTGTAGATCTTGACGCGAACGCGGTTGGAGGCGCGCTCGATGAAAATCTTCGGCACGGAAGCGGCCTTGAGCTTCTCCATCAGCTTTTCGCGGATGATCTGGTCTTCGTGGAGGAGCTTGGCGAAGTCCTTCTTGCTGGCATACCAGCGGGACTGCCAGTTGCGGCGGACGGCGAGACGGAAGCCGGTGGGATTGGTTTTCTGGCCCATGGTGTGTAAGTCAGGTCTAGGTTTAGGCGGCAGAACCGTCGGAAAGAACGACGGTGATGTGGCTCATCTTCTTGCGGCGGGGGGCGGCGGTGCCGCGAGCGGCGGCCTTGAAGCGCTTGAGAACGGGGCCTTGGTCGACATATGCGGTCTTAACGACCAGCGTGTCGGACGAGAGGTTGTTGTTGTTCTCGGCGTTCGCGATGGCGCTCTTGAGCGTCTTGTTGATGAGCTGGGCGCTCTTGCGCGGAATGAGCGCGAGATACTCGGAGGCCTCGGTGGCGGGGCGACCGGTGATGGTGCGGACAACCTCGCGGACCTTCTTAGGGGACATGCGAGCGTTGCGGGTGATGGCTTTGACTTCCATGGTATGAGATTCCTTTTTAGGGGCGACAGCAGCCGGGGATCTCTCCCCTGCCCTGCCCTTTGTGGTGTGTGATTACTTTTTGGATGAAACGGTTTTTACGGCGACAGAGTCTCCAGATTGGAAACCATGGCCGGACTTGAGATCAAGAATAAGTGCGCTCGCGACGCGGGATCGAAGATCGACGAGGAGAAGTTCCCCCAGTTTTTCGCCGTTGCGGCTGGCGACGCATACCATGCCTTGGCGCAAGCCCGCCTCGTAACCTGCGTCGATAAGAACGAGGTCCGTGGCGGGCGTGCTTGCCACGCGGGTGATGCGGGCCGAACCCACCGAGCGCTCGACCGAAACCGCCGCAGAGAGCGAGCCGGCGCCCGAAAGCGCGACTGCGAAACTGAAAAGACGGTTTGCGGAAAAGAACATCGTCGGGGTCGGCGGCAAGCGCCGCTAACTCAGATCTCCTTGCGGGTCATGCCACCGTGCGCCTTGAAGACGCGGGTCGGGGAGAACTCGCCGAGCTTGTGGCCAACCATGTTGTCCGTGACGTAAACGGCGACGAAGGCCTTTCCGTTGTGGACGTTGAAGGTGTGACCGATGAAGTCGGGCGTGATGGTCGAGCGGCGGGACCAGGTTTGGATGGGCTTCTTGTTCTTGGTGGCGACGGCCTTCTCGATCTTCTCGAGAAGGTGGTAATCGACGAAGAAGCCTTTTTTGATGGAACGGGCCATGGTGGTTGGGCGGTAAGGTTACTTCTTGCCGCGCGGCTTGCGGCCGTTGTGGCGAACGAGGATCTGGCTGTTCGAGGGCTTCGAACGCTTGCGGGTGGGGAAGCCCTTCGCGAGCTGGCCCCAAGGCGACACGAGGTGCTGGCGACCGCCACCACCCTTGGACTTGCCCTGACCACCGCCGTTGGGGTGATCGACCGGGTTCATCGAGATACCGCGCTGGCGGGGGCGTTTGCCGAGCCAGCGGTTGCGGCCGGCCTTGCCGAGCGAGCGGTTCATGTGATCGCCGTTGCCGACTTCGCCGATGGTGGCGCGGCACTTCGGGTTAACGAGACGGATCTCGCCCGAGGGCATCTTGAGCTGGGCGGCGCCGTTTTCGACGGCGACGAGCTCAATGGAGGTGCCGGCGGTGCGGCCGAGCTGGGCGCCGCGGCCCGGGATGAGCTCGACGCAGTGGAGCTTGGTCGCAGGAGGGATGATCTCGAGGGGGAAGTTGTTACCCACGAGGAAATCGTTCGTCGTCGCCTTGTTGGAGGTAACGATGGTATCGCCGATCTTCAGGCCGTTGGCAGCGACGATGTAAGCCTTTTCGCCGGTCTTGTAGACGATGAGGGCGAGACGGGCGGAGCGGTTGGGATCATACTCGATGGCCTGCACGGTGGCGGGCACGTCAAGGATGGAGCGCTTGAAATCAACGATGCGATGGAGGCGCTTATGGCCGCCGCCGCGACGGCGGGTGGTGATACGGCCGTTGTTGTTACGGCCGCCGGACTTGGCCTGCGAGTAGGTCAGGGACCGCTCGGGGCGCTTGTCGGAGAGCGTCGTATCCTGGTTCAGCACAGTGAAGCGCTGGGAAGGAGTGAGAGGACGGAAGGATTTGAGAGCCATGTTGGGTGGTTCCTTGGGTGGTGGCGGGGATCAGGCTCAGACGAGCTCGATCTTGTCGCCGGCCTTGAGGGTCACGAGGGCCTTCTTGATCTTGGAGGTGGTCGTGGGACGGCCGGCGCGGGTGCGCTTGGGCTTGCCCTTGATCGTCTGGGTATTCACGCGAACGACGCTGACCTTGAAGGTCTTTTCGACGGCGGCGGCGATCTGATGCTTGGTGGCCTTCGGGGCGACCTCGAAGGTGTATTGGCCGAGGTCGGCGGAAAGCTGGGAAGCCTTCTCGGTGAGGCGGACTTGTTTGAGGACGGCGAGGGCGTTCATTAGTTCTTACCTCCGTTGACGCGGGCGATGATCTTCTCGAGGCCCTTGGTGGAGACGATGATCCGCTTGTATTGGGCGAGATCCTTGGCGTTGAGTTTGGCGGCTTCCTGGAGGGAGACGCGCTCAATGTTGCGGGCAGCGAGGGCGGCGTTCTTCTCGAAGGTCTCGTCGACGACGAGGATCTTGCCTTCGGGGGCGATGCGGCCGACCACCTCGTTGAAGAGCTTTGTCTTGGGCTGGGAAACGCTCCAAGCCTCGATCACATCGATCTCACCGGCGGCGGCGCGGTCAAAGAGAGCGCGCGAGAAGGCGAGGGCCTTCACCTGGGCGTTGATCTTCTTGGAGTAATCGCGGGGCTTGGGACCGAAGACGACACCACCGCCGACCCACAAGGGGGAGCGGATGGAGCCGGCGCGGGCGCGACCGGTGCCCTTCTGGCGCCAGGGTTTCTTGCCGCCGCCGGAAACCTCGCCACGGGTCTTCGTGGAGTGGGTGCCGAGACGGGCGTTGGCGTTGATGGCGACGATGACTTCCTTCAGGGCCTGAACGCCCTTGTCACCCTCGAACACAGGCAGAACGAAGTCCTGCTCACGGGAGGTTTTACCGTCGGTGCTGTAAACTTTGAGTTTCATGGATGGCGGTCTCCTTTATCAGGCCTTCTTGGGCTGGCCCTTGATGGCGGTGCGGACGATGACGTCGTCGCCGTTCGCGCCGGGGATGGCGCCTTTCACGAGGATGAGGTTCTTGTCGGCGACGATCTTCACGACCTGAAGGTTTTGAAGGGTGCGACGAACCTGGCCCATGTGACCGGGCATGGCTTGGTTCTTCCACGAGCGGCCGGGCGTTTGACGCATGCCGATGGAGCCGATGCGGCGATGGAACATGGAGCCGTGGGAGGCAGGGCCGCCGGCGACGCGGAAGCGGCGCACGACGCCCATGAAGCCCTTGCCCTTGGTGATGCCGATCACGTCGACGAGCTGGCCTTCCTTGAAGGACTCGACGGTGACGACGTCGCCGGCTTTTTGAGCGGGCTTGTCGGCGAGGCGAACCTCGCTGAGGACGCGGGGGGCGGACTCGAGACCCGCCTTCTTGGCGTGGTTGAGTTCGGCCTTGGAGGCATTCTTCGCCTTCTGGGCGGAGAAGCCGAGCTGGACGGCGTTGTAGCCGTCGGTTTCGACGGTCTTGACCTGGACCACGGAGTTGGGTCCGGCTTCGACGACGGTGACGGGGACCAGGACGTTTTGGGCGTCGTAGACCTGCGTCATGCCGATCTTTTTACCGATAAGGGTGTTGATCATGGCTAAGCGGTAGGTGGAGGGTTTCCGTTTCGTTAGACCTACATTAGCGATTCCGGCGAAGGCGCCGGAAGGCCGCTAAACTGTCGGACTGAAAGGGGCTGGTCGTGCTGTATTCGGCGAGCGGATACTTACACGGTGATGGTGATGTCCACGCCGGACGGGAGATTGAGCTTCTTCAGCTCGTCCACGGTCTGGGCGGTGGGCTCGATGATGTCGATGAGGCGCTTGTGAGTGCGGCTCTCGAACTGCTCCATGGACTTCTTGTCCACGTGCGGGGAGCGGTTGACGGTCAGCTTCTCGATCTTGGTCGGGAGCGGAACGGGACCGGAGACACGGGCGCCGGAGCGCTTGGCGGTCTCGACGATCTCGAGGGCCGACTGGTCGATGACGCGATAGTCGAAACCCTTGAGACGAATGCGGATTTTTTGGCCTTTCATGGCGGAAAAAGAACGAAGGTTTACGTGCGAGCGGGAGCCTTGGAGGAGGTCTCCACGATCTTGGCGAGGAGCTGGTTGGGAACCTGCTCGAAGTGGGAAGGCGTAATCGAGGCGGAAGCGCGGCCCTTGGAGAGCGAGCGGATGTCCGTCACGTAGCCGAAAAGATTCTCGAGCGGAACGGCGGAGGTGATGATGCAGGCGCCGTTCTTGTTCTCCATGCCCTGGATGGTGCCGCGACGGCGATTGATGTCGCCGATGAGGTCGCCCTGATACTCTTCGGGGGTGGTCACCTCGACGCCCATGATGGGCTCGAGGAGGATGGGCTTGGCGTTCTTCATCGCGTCCTTGAACGCGAAGATGCCAGCCATCTTGAACGCCATTTCGGAGGAGTCGACCTCGTGGAAGGAACCGTCCTTGATGCGGACGATGACGTCCACGACAGGGTAGCCGGCGACGACGCCGTTGTTGGCCGCTTCCATGATACCGTCGGTGGAGGGCTTGATGAACTCCTTCGGAATGGAACCGCCAACGGTCTCGTTGACGACTTCGACGCCCTTGCCCTTTTCGTTCGGCTCGATCGAGCAGACGACGTGACCGTATTGGCCCTTACCACCAGATTGGCGGACAAACTTGCCCTCGCCGTCGGCGGCGATGGTGATCGTCTCGCGGTAGGCGATCTGGGGCTTGCCGGAGGTGGCCTCGACCTTGAACTCGCGCTTCATACGGTCGACGATGATCTCGAGGTGGAGCTCGCCCATGCCCGCGAGAATCGTCTGGCCGGTGTCTTGGTCTGTCTTGACGCGGAGGGTCGGATCCTCGGCCACGAGACGCTGGAGGGCGGTGCCGAGCTTCTCTTGGTCGGCCTTCGAGTTCGGCTCGATCGACATCGCGATGACGGGCTCGGGGAAGGACGGGGGCTCGAGACGGATATCGGCGTCCTCGTGGCTGAGGGTATCGCCGGTGATCACATCCTTGACGCCGACCATCGCGCAGATGTCGCCGGAGTAGGCGATGTCGATCTCCTCGCGGTCCATGGCGCGCATCAACACGAGACGAGAAACGCGCTCGGTGCGGCGGGTGCGGGGATTATAGACGGCGGTGCCCTTGTGAAGAGCTCCGGTATAGACGCGGAAGAACACGAGTTTGCCGACAAAGGGATCGGTCCAAAGCTTGAAGGCGAGACCGGCCAGCTTGGCCTTGTCATCAGGCGTCACACCGACGCTCTCGCCATCGCTGTTTTGACCCATCATCGGGGGCAGATCGAGCGGGTTCGGGAGGTAGTTGACCACGCAATCGAGGAGGCGCTGAACACCCTTCTTCTTGAAAGCGGAGCCGGGGATCACGCCGGTGAACTTCATGGAGACGGTCGCCTTGCGGACCGCGATCATCAGTTCGGCGGGGGTGATGGTCTCGCCACCAAGATATTTCTCGGCGAGCGCGTCATCAAAGTCGGAAACGGCCTCGATCAGCTTCTCACGATATTCCTTGGTCTTGGCGACCAGATCCGAGGGGATCGGATGGAGTTTCGGCTCGAGATCCATGTTGAGCGGATCTTCGAACATGTAGGCGACCTCTTGAACGAGATCGACGACGCCGCTGAAGTTCTCCTCGTTGCCGATGGGCAGGAAGAGGGCGTGGGCGTTGGCCTTCAGCTTCTCGCGCATCTCGTCGATGGCGCGGAAGAAATTGGCACCGGTGCGGTCCATCTTGTTGATGAACGCGACGCGCGGCACGCCGTATTTGTTGGCCTGACGCCAGACGGTCTCGGACTGGGGCTGGACGCCGGCGACGGCGCAGAAAACGGCGACGGCGCCGTCGAGAACGCGCATGGAGCGCTCGACCTCGGCGGTGAAGTCGACGTGTCCGGGCGTATCGATGATGTTGATACGCTGCTTGATTCCCTTCCACGGACCGCAGGACGCGTTCCAAGCGCAGGAAATGGCGGCGGCGGTGATGGTGATGCCGCGCTCGCGCTCCTGCTCCATCCAGTCGGTCACGGCGGTGCCCTCATGCACCTCGCCCATCTTGTGGACGGCGCCGGAATAGAAGAGGATGCGCTCCGAAGTGGTGGTCTTGCCGGCGTCGATGTGCGCGGCGATGCCGATGTTGCGCGTCCACTCCAAGGGGAAGGGACGATCCTTGGAGTTGGCGGGCGAGATCTTCGCCTTGTCGGTGACGATGGTAATCTGGGGAGCGGCGGACATGTTGCCTATGAAATCGAGGGCGGCGGGTGCGGAACGGATGCTGACGACTTACCAGCGGAGATGGGCGAAGGCACGATTGGCCTGGGCCATCTTGTGGGTGTCTTCCTTCTTCTTCACCACAGTGCCGGTGTTGTTGTAGGCGTCGACGAGCTCGGCGGCGAGGGCCTCCTTCATCGGCTGGCCCTTGCGGCCGCCGGCGGCGGTAACGATCCAGCGAAGAGCCAGAGACTCCTGGCGCTCGTAGGAAATTTCGACCGGAACCTGATAGGTGGCGCCACCGACGCGGCGGCTCTTCACCTCAAGACGGGGACGGGCGTTCTCGAGCGCACCAATGAGGAGATCAACAGGATCCCCCTTCTGGAGCTTTTCGGAAACCTTCTCGAAGGCGCCGTAAACGATACGCTCGGCGAGGTTCTTCTTGCCGGACTGCATCACCACGTTGACGAGGTGGGCAACGAGGGCGCTGTTGTAACGGGAATCCGGAGTGCTCTGACGCTTGGTAGCGCGATGGCGACGTGACATGGTGCGGTAAGGTGCTGAGGGCTGCGGTTGCGGGCGGGCTTACTTCTTGGCGGCGGCGGCCTTCGGACGCTTCACGCCATACTTGGAACGGGAACGACGACGTTTTTCGACGCCAGTGGCGTCAAGGGTGCCGCGAACGATGTGATAACGCACGCCGGGGAGATCCTTCACGCGACCACCACGAACGAGGACGATGGAGTGCTCCTGGAGGTTATGGCCTTCGTCAGGAATGTAAGAGATGACCTCGTTTCCATTGGTCAGACGGACCTTGGCGACCTTGCGGATAGCGGAGTTCGGCTTCTTGGGGGTGCGGGTCATGACCTGCACGCAAACGCCGCGACGGAAGGGATTGTTGTCCAGGGCGGGAGACTTGGACTTCGCGCTGACCTTGCGACGGCCTTTGCGCACGAGTTGGTTGATGGTAGGCATGACGAGGGTTTAGAAACGCTGAGAAATAGGGAAAAGACGACGAAGCTGCGATTCCGGGAAAACCGCGGCAAGCGAAATTTCCGAGAATCGCAAAAAAGGCACGCCGCCCGAGTGCGGCAGATGGCCGTTCGTGCGACGGAAAAGGAGGTTCCGATACTGCAGTCGGGTGAGTGGGCCGACGGGAAGTTTCGGTGGAACAGGCAGCAAGACAGTCTCCCCCACCCCGCTGCAAGCGCGAAGTTCCCAAATAACGGGCAGACGCGTAGTGATTATTCAACTACATCGCGCAAGCGCCTTAGGTCGCAACATCTCCGTCATCATCTTGATTCGTGATGTGTGGACAAAAAAACACCCGACCGGGCGGGGTCGGGTGTTTAAACCCACCGAGCTAGGCTCAAGGTGGATTTTGGCGGGAGGACACTTATAAACGCAAAGCGGACCGATAGGTGCAAGCACTTTTTCGGCGCAATTATTCGAGTGAACGCCCCCGGCTTGACGCACGAACACGTGCAAATCCCGAACTCCGCACGGCGGAGACACAAAAAAGCCGCCCGGCTGTAAACCGGGCGGCTGAAGTGCTAACACGAAGGCCAGGAATTAGCTCGCAGCCTCTTCGGCAGTCGGAGCGGAAGACACGAGCTCTTCGGCGTCGGCGCCGAAGGGAAGGCTGATCTTAACCTTCTTGTAAGTCGGGAGACCGGTGCCGGCGGGGATGAGGTGACCCATGATGACGTTCTCCTTGAAGCCACGCAGATTGTCGATTTTGCCAAGCGTCGAGGCGTCAGTCAGAACGCGAGTCGTCTCCTGGAAGCTTGCGGCCGAGATGAAGCTCTCGGTCTCGAGGGAGGCCTTGGTGATGCCCAAGAGAATGGGCTCGGCCTCGGCGGGCTTGCCACCCGCCTCTTCGATGCGGCGATTCTCGGCGAGGAACGCGTTGCGGTCCACCTGCTCGCCCCAGAAGTATTCGCTGTCACCTGGATCGGTGATACGAACCTTGCGGAGCATCTGGCGGATGATGATCTCGATGTGCTTGTCGTTGATCGTCACGCCCTGCAGGCGGTAAACCTCCTGAACCTGGCCGATGAGGAACTCGTAAAGCGCCGCCGGCCCAAGGATCTCGAGGATCTCGTGCGGATCTGCGGAACCTTCGGTAAGGTGCTGGCCCTTGTGCACGAGGTCGCCCGGCTGGACGATGATGTGCTTGCCGGCGGGAATGAGGTGCTCCTCTTCCTGAGCGGTGTCGGGGTTGCGGACGACGAGCTTGCGCTTGCCGCGGAGGGTTCCCTCGAAGGATACGACGCCCTCGATGCGGGCCATCTCGGCGGCGTCTTTCGGACGGCGAGCCTCGAAGAGCTCGGCGACGCGGGGGAGACCACCGGTGATGTCCTTGGTCTTGGACGCCTGGCGAGGCGTCTTGGCGAGGAGGGCTCCGGGCTGGATCTCGTCGTTTTCGTTAACGACGATCTGGGCGCCGACCGGGATGGAGTAGGCGGCGGTGGGCTTGTTCGAGCCATCACGGATCTCGATCTGGGGATTGAGGTCCTCCTTGTGCTCGATGACCACGATCGCGATGCGGCCGGTGGCCTCATCGAGCTCGCGCTTAACCGTGACGCCGGGGATCATGTCCTTGAAGGCGAGGGTGCCGCCCTTTTCGGAGAGCACGGGCACGTTGTAGGGATCCCACTGCGCGAGCACGTCGCCCTTCTTGATCGGCTCGCCGTCGGCAACGTGCAGGAAGGAGCCGACAACGATGTTGTAGGTCTCGAGCTCGCGCTCCTCGGCATCCAAAATTTGGATACTGCCGGTCTTGTTGAGCACGATGGCCGCGCCGTCGGCCGTTTCCACGAGACGAAGGCCTCGATACTTGACCTTGCCGCCGGAGCGGACGCGGATCTCGGGGGTCTTGAAACCGCCGGAGGCGACGCCGCCGATGTGGAAGGTGCGCATCGTGAGCTGCGTGCCGGGTTCGCCGATCGACTGGGCGGCGATGATGCCGACGGAGTCGCCGACCTTCGCGACCTTGTTGGTCGCGGGATTGATGCCGTAGCATTTGGCGTCGATGCCGAGGGGGCTGGTCGAGCTGAGCGGCGACATGATCTTGATGCGCTCGATGCCGACCTCGTCGATCCGGCTGGCGATCTCCTCGGTGATCAGCTCGCCGGAACCGACAACGATCTCGGAGGGGTTGAGCGGGTTGGGCACGTCGTCGGAGCTGAAGCGGCCGACGATGCGGTCGCGGAGCGAAACGATCTCGTCGTCGCCCTCGATGATAGCCTTCTTCCAGATGCCGTCGCGGGCGCCGGAGTCCTCCTCGGCGATGACGACATCCATGGCGACGTCGCACAGCTTGCGCGTGAGGTAGCCGGCGTCGGCCGTCTTGAGGGCCGTATCCGCCAGACCCTTACGGGCGCCGTGGGTCGAGATGAAGTATTCGAGAACCGTGAGGCCCTCGCGGAAGGACGAGAGGATGGGGCGTTCGATGATTTCGCCGGAGGGCTTGGCCATCAGGCCGCGGGCGCCGCACAGCTGGCGGACCTGCTGCTTGTTACCACGCGCGCCGGAGTCCATCATGACGAAGACAGGATTGGGCTCGTTCTTGCCGTCGTTGTTCTCGAGCTTGGCGAACACCTCCTTGGCGATCTTGTCGGTGACGCCGGTCCAGATATCGACGACCTTGTTGTAGCGCTCGCCGTCGGTGATGATACCCTTGGAGAACTGGCCCTCGACCTCGGCGATCTTGGCACGCGCATCCTTCACGATGTCCTTCTTGGAATCGGGGATGATCATGTCGTCGATGCCGATCGAGATGCCGGCTTGGAAGGCGGTCTGGAAACCGAGGTCCTTGAGCTTGTCCAGGGTCTCGACGACCACGGTGTCGGTGGTGACCTTGGTGGTGTTGAGAATGAGGTCGCCCAGCTTGCCCTTCGGCACGGGGAAGTTAACGAAGCCGACGCCGGCGGGCCAGATCTGGTTGAAGATCACGCGACCGACCGTGGTGCGAACGGTGCGCTTCTCCTTGTTGCCGTAGACGGTGTCCTTGCCGAAATCGGGGTTGGGAACCTCGACCCAGTCGTGGACCTTCAGAGCGCCGTCGGCCTTGGCGAAGAGCACTTCGGAGAGGCCGGAAAGCAGCGGGATACGCTGGTCGGCGGCGGGCTTCTTGCGGGGCTCGATCGTCAGGTAGTAGGCGCCGAGGACGATGTCCTGCGAGGGCGTCAGAATCGGCTTACCAGAGGAGGGCGAGAAGATGTTGTTCGTCGCCATCATGAGGAGCTTGCACTCCATCACGGCCTCGAGGGAGAGCGGGACGTGCACGGCCATCTGGTCGCCGTCGAAGTCGGCGTTGTAGGCGGTGCAGACGAGCGGGTGGACGCGGATGGCCTCGCCCTCGATGAGCACGGGCTCGAAAGCCTGGATCGAGAGACGGTGGAGCGTCGGGGCGCGGTTCAGGAGAACCGGGTGACCCTTGGTGACTTCCTCGAGGATGTCCCAGACCTCGGGGGACTTCTTCTCGATCATCTTGCGGGCGCCGCGCACGGTGTGCACGAAGCCGAGTTCCTTGAGGCGGCGGATGATGAAGGGCTCGAAGAGGACGAGCGCCATCTTCTTGGGCAGACCGCACTGGCTGAGCTTGAGCTCGGGGCCGATGACGATCACGGAGCGGCCGGAGTAGTCCACGCGCTTGCCAAGGAGGTTTTGGCGGAAGCGACCCTGCTTACCCTTGAGCATGTCGGAAAGCGACTTGAGGGGGCGGTTGCCGGCGCCGGTGACGGGGCGGCCGTGGCGGCCGTTGTCGAAGAGCGCGTCAACAGACTCCTGAAGCATGCGCTTCTCGTTGTTGATGATGACGTCGGGCGTCTTCAGCTGCATCAGGTTCCGCAAGCGGTTGTTGCGATTGATGACACGGCGGTAGAGATCGTTCAGGTCGGAGGTGGCGAAGCGGCCGCCTTCGAGCGGAACGAGGGGACGGAGGTCGGGAGGGATGACGGGCAACACCTCCAAGACCATCCACTCGGGGCGGGACTTGGAGTTGATGAAGCCCTGGATGACCTTGAGACGCTTGGAGAGCTTCTTCTTGATCTGCTTCGACTTGGTCGCGCGCATGTTCTCCTGCAGCTCGGCGACGGTGGCGTCCATGTCCATCGTCTTGAGGCAGTCGCGGAGCGCTTCGGCGCCCATCTTGGCGACGAAGGAGTCGTCACCGTATTCGTCGAGGGCCTGGCGATACTCGGTATCGGTGAGGAGCTGCTTGGGCTCGAGCGGGGTCTTGCCCGGATCGATGACCATGTAGTTCTCGTAGTAGATGACGCGCTCGAGGGAGCGGGCGGTCATGTCGAGGAGAAGGCCGAGGCGGGACGGCATGCTCTTGAGGAACCAGATGTGCGTGACCGGAACGGCCAGCTCGATGTGGCCCATGCGCTCGCGGCGGACGCGGGCGACGGTGACCTCGACGCCGCAGCGATCGCAGACGACGTCCTTATACTTGATGCGCTTATACTTTCCGCAGGCGCACTCGTAGTCGCGGACCGGGCCGAAGATCTTCTGGCAGAAGAGGCCGCCCGGCTCGGGCTTGAAGGTGCGGTAGTTGATCGTCTCGGGGTTCTTCACCTCGCCGCGGGACCAGTTGCGGATGGTCTCGGGTGAGGCGACGGTGATGGAGACGCAGTCGAAGGGATTCTCGTCGAGGCCGAGGGCGGAACGGACTTCCTCGCGGGCGCCGGCGGCGACTTCGTTGGGTTGGATGCTCATTTAAGTTCTTCCCTAAAGTTTGTAGTTTAAAACCAATTACAGGCTGGTGGCGCGGGGATTGCCGGAGGCGATCTGCGCGGCGGAGGGCGGGCGGGTCTCGACGAGGTTGCCGAGGGCGTCGCGCTTGTTGAGGCGGATGTCCAGACCGAGGGACTGGATTTCCTTGATGAGCACGTTGAAAGACTCGGGCGTGCCGGCCTGGAGGGTGTTGTCGCCCTTGACGAGCGACTCGTAGATCTTGGTGCGCCCCTGCACGTCGTCGGACTTGACGGTGAGGAGCTCCTGGAGCGTGTGCGCCGCGCCGTAGGCCTCGAGCGCCCACACTTCCATTTCGCCGAAGCGCTGGCCGCCATACTGGGCCTTACCGCCCAGCGGCTGCTGGGTGACGAGGGAGTAGGGACCGACGGCGCGGGCGTGGATCTTGTGGGACACAAGGTGATTCAGCTTCATCATGTAGATGAAGCCGACGACGACCTGCTGATCGATCTTCTCGCCGGTGCGGCCGTCGAAGAGGGAGGCCTTGCCGGCGGTGGTGACCGTGACGACGCCGCCGTCCTTCTTCTCGACGTCGTTGGCGTCCTTGAGATATTCGCGCACCTTCTTCTCGGGGATGCCGTCGAAGACGGGGGTGGCGACCTTGATGCCGAGCTTGGAGCAAGCCCAGCCCAGGTGCGTCTCAAGAACCTGGCCCACGTTCATGCGCGAAGGCACGCCGAGGGGGTTGAGGCAGATCTGGATGGGGGTGCCGTCGGCGAGGAAGGGCATGTCTTCCTCGGGAACGATCTTGGCGACGACGCCCTTGTTGCCGTGGCGACCGGCCATCTTGTCGCCGACCTCGAGCTTCTGCTTGGTGGCGATGTAGACCTTGACCTGCTTGATCGAACCGTCGCCGGCGATGTCGCCAGACTCGATGCCGGAGACCTTGCGCTCGCGGTCGCCCTCGAGCTCGTCGAAGCGAGACTGGAAGGATGCGATGATCTCCATGATCTTGATGCGAACCGGGGACGGGTCGATCTCGACGTGCTTGGAGACGGCGGCGAGCTTGCGGAGAAGCGTCTTGGTGATCTTGCGGTTGGCGGGGATGATGATCTCGCCGGTGGCGCCGTTGGTGACGTCGAGCGGAATCTTTTCGCCGAGGAGGATGTTGGACAGGGCCTCGGTGAGAGACTCACGGAGCTTGTCCATCTGGGTCTTATATTCCTCCTGGATCTGCTTGATCTCGCGACGGCGGTCGGAGGGAGAAAGCTTCTCCTTCTCGAAATCGACGCGGCTGGAGACCTTCACGTCCATTACGATGCCGTGCTCGCCGGAGGGAACGATGAGGGAGGTGTCCTTCACGTCGGCGGCCTTCTCGCCGAAGATCGCGCGGAGCAGCTTCTCTTCGGGAGCGAGCTCGGTCTCGGATTTCGGGGTGATCTTGCCGACGAGGATGTCGCCAGGTTTCACCTCGGCGCCGACACGGATGATGCCGTTGTGGTCGAGGTTCTTGAGCGCCTCTTCGCCGACATTCGGGATGTCGCGGGTGATTTCCTCGGGCCCTAGCTTGGTGTCACGGGCGGTGACCTCGAACTCGTGGATGTGGACGGAGGTGAAGATGTCTTCCTTCAGGACCTTCTCGGAGATGAGGATGGCGTCTTCGAAGTTGTAGCCGTTCCAAGGCATGAACGCGACGAGCACGTTACGGCCGAGGGCCATCTCGCCCTTGTCGGTCGACGGACCGTCCGCGATGATGTCGCCGACCTTGATCTTCTGGCCCTTCTTGACGATGGGCTTTTGGTTGAAGTTCGTGCTGGCGTTCGAGCGCATGAACTTGCGCAGCTCGTAAACCTGCACGCCGGTCTTCGCGTCGGACTTCGGGTTCTTCTCGAAGTTGCGGGGTAGCTCGCCGTCCTTGGTGATGACGACACGCTTGGCGTCGACAGAGGCGACCACGCCGGCCTCCTGGGCGACGACGACGATCTTGGAGTCGCGAGCGACGCGCTCTTCGATGCCAGTGCCGACAAACGGAGCTTCGGCGCGGAGGAGCGGAACGCCTTGGCGTTGCATGTTCGCTCCCATCAGCGCGCGGTTGGCGTCGTCGTGCTCAAGGAAGGGAATCATACCCGCGGCGATGGACACGACCTGCTTGGGCGAAACGTCCATCAGGTCGACCTCCTCGGCCTTTACCTCAAGGAACTCGCCGTCCTTACGAACGGTGACCTTGCCGACGAAGTTGTTTTTCTCGTCGAGCTCGGAGTTCGCCTGGGCGATGACTTTGCCCTCTTCCTGGTTGGCGGTGAGATACTCGATCTTATCGGTGACGCGACCATCCTTCACGAGGCGGTAGGGAGCCTCGATGAAGCCATACTCGTTGACGCGAGCATAGGTGGATAGGGAGTTGATCAGACCGATGTTCGGACCTTCGGGGGTCTCGATGGGGCAGATGCGTCCGTAATGCGTCGGGTGAACGTCGCGCACCTCGAAGCCGGCGCGATCACGATTCAGACCACCAGGCCCGAGCGCGGAGAGGCGGCGCTTGTGCGTGACCTCGGCGAGCGGGTTGATCTGGTCCATGAACTGCGACAGCTGTGAGCGGGCAAAGAAGTCGCGGATGACGGTGGTGAGGGCCTTCGGGTTGATCAGCTTGTTGGGCGTGATCGAGTCGACGGATTGGTCATACATCGTCATGCGCTCGCGGACGAGACGCTCGGTGCGGGCGAGGCCCTTGCGGCACTCGTTGGCGAGAAGCTCGCCGACGGTGCGGACGCGACGGGAACCGAGGTGATCGATGTCGTCGACGACGCCCTCGCCGCGCTTGAGGCGGACGAGATACTTCGTGGACTCGATGATATCCTCGGTGGTGATGATGCGCTGCTCGATCGGAGTCTCGAGGTTCAGCTTCTGGTTGATCTTGTAGCGACCGACCGCGCCGAGATCGTAGCGCTTCGGGTCGAAGAACAAGCGCTTGAGAAGGGCCTTGGCGTTGGCGATGGTGGCGGGCTCGCCCGGGCGGAGGCGCTTGTAGATTTCCTTGAGGGCCTCCTCCTCGTTGATCGTCGGATCCTTCTTGAGGGCGCGGACGATCGCTCCGTCGTCGGCGGCGGTGTCGAGAACCTTTACGGAGGTGATGTCGTGCTTCTCGAAAGTGCGGATGGTCTGCTTGGTGACCTGCTCGAGGGCACGGGCCAGAACGACACCCTTGTGCGCGTCGATCACGTCGTCCACGAAGACGAGCGTGGAGACGTTCTCCATATCGAGGAGCTTGGCGATCTTGACGTCCTTGATCTCGTAAAAGAGCTCGAGGATCTTCACATTGTCGGAATAGCCGAGCGAACGGAAAAGCGTCGTGATAAGGAACTTACGACGACGACGGCGACGATCGAGATAAACGTAGAGGAGGTCGTTCTGGTCGAACTGAACCTCGAGCCAGGTGCCGCGATCGGGAATGATGCGGAACGCGAACAACTCCTTGCCTGAGGTGTGGCGGTCCTTCTCAAAACAGAGACCGGGGGAGCGGTGTAGTTGGGAAACCACCACGCGCTCGGCGCCGTTGATGATGAAGGAGCCGCGGTCGGTCACCATGGGGATTTCGCCCATGTAGATCTCCTCGTCCTTGATGAACTCCTCTTCGCGAAGACGAAGTTTCACATGGAGCGGAACGGAGTAGGTGATGCCGTCCTTGATGCACTCGATCTCCGTGGCGCGGGCATCGCCGAGCGTGTAGGAGACGTATTCGAGATTGAGACGGGCGTCGTAGGACTCGATCGGGAAGATCTCGCGGAAGACGGCCTCGAGGCCCTGGGCCTTGCGCTGCTTCTCCGGAACTCCCTTTTGCAGGAAATCGAGATAAGAGGTGATCTGGATCTCGATCAGGTTGGGCGGCGGGACAACTTCACGAAGCTTACCGAAGTTTTGTCGCTCAGAGTGGGTGCGGTCGGCCATGGAGAATTCCGGTTGGGAGGGATGAAAAAAGGGCGGGAGGCGGCGCGCGGCGGAGATCAGCCGGCGCAACCATCAGACAAAAAAGTCGTATCCGAAGACACGACAGGCGCTAAAAAGAACAAGCTAACAGAAAAGGCAAAAGACAGGCCGCGCCAAAGCACGGCCTGTCTCGAAAAAGAAGGAGTGTAAAACGCTTGGAGACCCAAGTGGATTACTTGAGCTCGACCTTGGCGCCAGCGGCCTCGAGCTTCTTCTTGATGTCCTCGGCCTCGGCCTTGGAAGCGCCCTCCTTGATGGGCTTGGGAGCGCCTTCGACGAGGTCCTTGGCCTCCTTGAGGCCGAGACCGGTGATTGCGCGCACTTCCTTGATGACGCCGATCTTGTTGGCGCCGGCGTCGGCGAGGATGACGTTGAACTCGGTCTTCTCCTCGGCGGGAGCGGCGGCGGCGGCGGCGCCACCCGCGGGAGCGGCGGCGACGGCGGCGGCGGCGGAAACGCCCCACTTGCCTTCGAGGTCCTTGACGAGGGCGGCGAGGTCCAGAACGGACTGCGCGGACAGCCACTCGATAACTTGGTCTTTGGTGATGTTGCTCATGTGTGTATCTCCTGCGGCAAACTAGCGGTCGCGGATGCGGTTCGTTTAAGGGACGTATCCCCTAGCTGGTCGCGGTTGATTGGTTTTCCCGGCTGGCGCCCTTAAGCGGCCAGCCGGAGAAAGGGATTAGGCGGCGGGTTGCTCCTTCTTGACCTTCGCGTCGAGGACGCGAACGAAGGCGGCGGCGTTGCTGGTGAGCAGGCCGAGGAACTGGGCGCGGAGAGCGTCGAAAGGAGGCAGATCGGCGATGGCGGCGAGGTCCTTCGCGGAGGTGACCTTCTTGTCGAGGATACCGACCTTGACCTCGAGCTTCTGCTTTTCCTCGAAGAACTTCTTCAGGACCTTGGCGACACCAGCGGGGTTCTTGCCGCCGACGACGATCGCGGTGGGACCGCTGAGGGCGCTGTCGACCTCGGGAAGACCGAAGGCCTTGGCGGCGACGCGGAAGGAGCTGTTCTTGACGACGTGGAACTCCGCCTTCTCGGCCTCGAGGCGCTTGCGCAGCTCGGCGGTGTCGGAAACGGTGACCTTCGTGAAGTTGGCGAGGATGACGTAGTCCGACTTCTTGAGGTGTCCCTCGACTTCGGAGATGAGATATTTCTTTTCGGCGCGCATGTTGGGTGGCTCCGGGTTGGGTTAGGCCTTGTTGAACTCGGTGGAGGCCAGCTGGACGCCGGGGCTCATCGAGGACGACAGGGTGATGGACTTGATATAAACGCCCTTGAAGGAATTGGGCTTGGCCTTGGAAACCGCATCGATGACGGCGGCGACGTTCTCGGCGATGGCGGAGGCGGCGAAGGAGCGCTTGCCGACGCCGACACCGACGTTGGCGGCCTTGTCCATCTTGAACTCGACGCGACCGGCCTTGACGGCCTTGATGCCGGCGACGATGTCGTCGGTCACGGTGCCGGACTTCGGGTTGGGCATGAGGCCCTTGGGGCCGAGGACGCGGGCGAGGGTGCGGACCTGCTTCATGGCTTCGGTCGTCGCGATGGCGACGTCGAATTCGAGCCAGCCTTCGTTCACCTTCTGCATCATGTCGGCGAGGCCGGCATGATCGGCGCCGGCCTTGAGGGCGGCTTCCGCGTTGTCAGTGAAGACGAGGACACGGACCTTCTTGCCCGAACCGTTGGGGAGCGGGGTGGTGCCACGCACCATTTGGTCGCCTTGGGTCGGATCTACGCCGAGACGGAAAGAGAGTTCGACGGTCTCGTCGAACTTGGCCTTGGGGAACTTGCCAAGAACCTCGACGGCTTCGGCGAGGGTGTAGCTCTTGGTGAGATCGGCGGCCTTGACGGCGGCCCGGTAGCGTTTGCTGGGTTGTTTCGGCATTGTGGACTCCTAGCGGTTCAAGCGATCCGGGAGGATCTTCCGCGGTTGGGTGGTCTGGGTGCCGGACCGAAGGGATTCGGACCGGCGGAAAATTTAGTCGACGACTTCGATGCCCATGTTGCGGGCGGTGCCGGCGATGACCTTGATACCGGCCTCGACATCCTTGGCGTTCATGTCGGCCTTCTTGATGTTCCAGATCTCGGCGAGCTGCTTCTTGGTGACCTTGCCGACCTTGTCCTGGTTGGGCTTGGCGGAACCGGAAGCGATGTTGGCGGCCTTCTTCAGCAGAACGGAGGCCGGCGGGCTCTTGAGGATGAAGGTGAAGGACTTGTCCGAATAAACCGTGATGACCACGGGAAGGATCATTCCATTCTGGTCCTTGGTCTTGGCGTTGAATTCTTTGCAGAACGCCATGATGTTGACGCCCTGGGCGCCGAGAGCGGGACCGACCGGGGGCGCGGGATTGGCGGCGCCGGCGGGCAATTGGAGACGGATGTAGCCTTGGATCTTCTTGGCCATGGTAAGGTGAGGTTGGCGGGTGTTTTAGTTGACGGGTTCTTTGCTGAACGTCGGCGGTGTCAAAGAGGGCGTCGCGTCACTCCGTGGCGCGTTGCACCTGCCAGTATTCGAGCTCGACCGGGGTGAAACGGCCGAAAATGGAAACAGAAATCTTGAGCTTGCCGCGCTCGGGATCGACCTCGTCGATCCGACCGGTGAGATTGGCAAACGCGCCATCGGTCACCTTGACCTCTTCGCCGACCTCGAAAGTAACCTTCGGCACTTCCTTGCCAGCGGCGGCCTCGACGCGGGCCTTGATCTCGTCGATCTCCTTTTGGCGCAAGGCGGCGGGACGATCACCGCCCACAAAGCCAATCACGCCTTGGACCTCTTTGACAAAATACCAAGGCTTGTTGATCACGCGGTTCTCCTCGTCATACATCTTCATGTGAATGAAGACGTAGCCAGGATAGAGGTTGCGGACCTTGGTGGTCTTTTTGCCGTTTTTGACTTCGGAAGCGACCTCGGTCGGGAGGAGCACTTCGAAAATGAAGTCATCGAGTTCCTCCTGCTTTTTAAACTTCTCGATGTAGGTCTTCACCTTCTTCTCCTGCGCGGAGAGAGTGTGGACGGCGAACCATTGGGCGCCAGGAATGGTGCTGGTCTGGGTGGACATGGAGGCGGGAGGAGAAGGCCTTAGCGGACCCAGGAAGTGAAGAGGTCAACGACTTGATACAGGGAAAAGTCGCTGATGCTGGTGAAAACCCCGAGGATCAAGCAGGCCACGATGACAACGACCGTGGAGTCGCGCAGTTCGGTCCAAGTGGGCCACGAGGCTTTCTTGAGCTCGTCGACCATTTCACCGAAGAAAATGCGGATACTGCGGAAGGGGTTTTTCATTTAAAGAAAGTGGCAGGCGCGGAGGGAATCGAACCCCCAACCAACGGTTTTGGAGACCGCTACTCTACCAATTGAGCTACACGCCTGTGGGAAAAATCTTTAGACGACGCAGCCGAGGCCCGATTGAGGGCCTCGGCGGTCGCTTAATTATCTAAAACGCGATCGCGAGACTTACTCGATGATCTCGGTGATACGACCGGCACCGATGGTGCGGCCGCCTTCGCGGATGGCGAACTTCTGGGTCTTCTCCATCGCGATGGGAACGATCAGGTCGACCTCGACGGCGATGTTGTCGCCAGGCATGATCATCTCGACACCCTTGGGCAGGTTGATGATTCCGGTCACGTCCGTCGTGCGGAAGTAGAACTGGGGACGATAGCCATTGAAGAACGGCGTGTGACGGCCGCCCTCTTCCTTGGAGAGAACGTAGATCTCGGCCTTGGCCTTGTGGTGGGGGGTGATGGACTTCTTGGCGGCCAGAACCTGACCACGTTCGATGCCATCCTTGTCGATACCACGGAGGAGGATGCCGACGTTGTCGCCAGCTTGACCGGAGTCGAGCAGCTTGCGGAACATTTCGATACCGGTGACGACGGTTTCCTTGGTGTCCTTGAGACCGACGATCTCGACGGTGTCGTTGACCTTGATGACACCGCGCTCGATACGACCGGTGGCGACGGTGCCACGGCCGGTGATCGAGAACACGTCTTCGACGGACATCAGGAAGGGCTTGTCCATCTCGCGAGCGGGCTCGGGGATGTCGGCGTCGATCGCGTTCATCAGCGCGCCGATGGCGGCCTCGCCCTCGGGCTTGCCCTCAAGGGCGGCGGTGGCGGAACCACGGACGATCGTAGCGTTGTCACCATCGAACTGATACTTGGAGAGAAGCTCGCGGATCTCCATTTCGACGAGATCAAGGAGCTCCTTGTCGTCGATGAGGTCGACCTTGTTGAGCCAGACGACGATCTTCGGAACGCCGACCTGACGGGCGAGGAGGATGTGCTCGCGGGTCTGGGGCATCGGGCCGTCGGCGGCGGAAACGACGAGGATCGCGCCGTCCATCTGGGCGGCGCCAGTGATCATGTTCTTAACGAAGTCGGCGTGTCCGGGGCAGTCGACGTGAGCGTAGTGACGCTTGTCGGACTCGTATTCCACGTGGGCAACGGAGATCGTGACGATCTTCGAGGCATCACGCACGGTGCCGCCCTTCGCGATGTCGGCGTAGGTCTTGACCTCGGCCAGGCCCTTACGCGCTTGAACGGCAAGGATGGCGGTGGTGGTGGTGGTCTTACCGTGGTCGACGTGGCCGATGGTGCCGACGTTGACGTGGGGTTTCTTGCGCTCGAATGTGCCTTTGGCCATGGGAGTTAGGAGACGTTATGTGTGGGTGGATTAGGAAAATCCGATTTTTGACCTGGAGCCCAGAAACAGATTCGAACTGTCGACCTCGCCCTTACCAAGGGCGTGCTCTACCAACTGAGCTATCTGGGCGAACCGGAAAGGGTCAAAAAACGAAAAGGGCGCTGAACGTCTAACTCCACCCCATGGCCGTCAACTGCAATTTTGGCGGCCCTAGGAAATAATTTCCAAGCCCCGCCTCAGGGCCCAACGACGAGGCGATACGCGCCGGGCCGCAAGCGCAAACGTGGGAGAATATCCTGCTTGAGCGTCGCGCGCACCCGTTCGTCGATCTCCAACACCCCTGACCCGGTCGTCACCGCGGGCGACGCCACCATGCCGGCCGCGTCGACAAGGACACTCAATTCCACGGGGCGCCAAACCTCCGGCTCCGACGCCGGAGCGGACGGTATATCGACACTGATCAAACAAGCGGCCGCACCCTGCACATAGACATCCAAGCGGCCGGCAGCCAAAGACGCGGCGGCCCCACCCTCCCGATCCGCATTTCTGGCCAATCCGTCGAACCAACGGGGCGCGGCCGCGATCTCAAACGCGGCCAGCGGAGAATCGGGCAAGGGCGCGCGCAGCACGTTCTTCGCCGGACCCGCCTCGGAAAACAAAAACACCGGACCCGCGGTATCGGTGACGCTCCCACCCGGCCGATCCACTCCGGCCGTGGCCCCCGACAGAGCATCCCCCGCCCCGGCGCCGGGCATGAAAAGAGGCGTGGGATCGAGCAAACGAAGCCGTTCCCGCAACTCGCCGCCCGCAGGCAGCCAATCAAGCCGGGCCACAACCAAGGACGGCGGGCCGGAGCTCGCCGAATCCAAGGAGCCCGACTCCACGCCGGGAACACGCACCCTGCTCGCGAGAAACACCATCCCAAGACCCGCCACGGAGGCCACCAGCGCGGGAAAAAACCAAGTCCCCGCCGGACGCGGGAGAGAGGACGGGCGACGATCGTTCGTTTCCATTTCGGAGTCCGGAAAGAAACCTCAGCGATTGCCCTTGGCGTCGTCCGTGGCGACAAGCACCCCGCCAAAGCCCGCGTCGGCCGCCAAGGCATAAACCTGGGCAAGATCCCGGGCCGGCAAAGAGCCGGAGGCCTGCACGAGCAAACGTTTCCTGGGCGCGTTCGTCGTCGAGTCCGCCCGCCCGCGCAGCCACTCCCCCAGCCCCTTGAAATCCACCACCGCGCCATCGACCACCGCCATGTTGGACGCGGGGACGGCGATGACGACATCCGTGCCCAGCCGGGCCGTCGCGGCCGCGTTCGCCTCGGGCAACGCGAAGTCCACCGCCATGCCGGGCGCGAGCACGAAGCGAGAGCCGAAGATCAAAAAGAACACCGCGAGCGCGGCGACGTTGACATAGAACAAGGCGTCGATCCCGCGCGGCGCGGGACGCAGACGGGACGCAAGATCGAGCGGACGCGTGATCACGGCTTGGGGGATTCGCGGTTCGCGGCCGTCTCCCGATAGTCGATCAACAGGTAGCGCATGATCTCGTTGCCCGCCCACTCCACGTCACGCACGACCGCCCGGACGCGCCCATGCAGCAGATGGTGCCCCAGATGCGCCGGGATCGCCAGAGCGAGCGCGGTGCCCGCGACGATCAGCGCCTGCCACATCCCTCCGGCCAGGGACTGGGCGGTGGCGTAATGCCCGCCTTCCATGAAGGCGCGGAACGTGGTCGCCATGCCCAGCACCGTGCCCAGCAGGCCCACGAGTGGCGCCACGTGCGCGATCGCCGCCAGCGCACCCAGCCGCCGCTCCAGGGCCGGCAGCTCGGTCACGGCCGCGTCCTGCACGGCGTAGCGCATCCGCACCTCGTCGTCGGCGGCGTGCAAAAGCGCCGCCTTCACCACCGCGGCCACCGGGCCGGGAGCCTCCTCGCACACCGTCACCGCCTCGGCCATGCGACGCTGGGCGAGGATGTTTTTGATGCCGTCGACAAATTCGGTCGAACGGATCTGCCCGCGATGCAGATAGAGCAGCCGCTCGACGAAAATCGCCAGCGCGAGCGCGCCGAGCGCGAGCAGCACCCACATCACGGGGCCGCCGCGCGCGAGCAAACTGAGTTGGGTCGAGTCCATGGATGGGTTCCTGGGTTAAGCCGAAGTTGGAAATTTCACGACGAAGGCGCGCCCGCGACCGGGGCCTCCACGGGACGAGCCTCGAGCCTCGCCTTCGCGAGCGCGGAACCGGGCAGGCCGCGATCCACCACGAGCCGCCACGCCTCCCGGGCCTCGTCCTCCTTGCCCGCCTCCTCGAGCACGCCCGCCATGCGCACCAGAAGCCGGCCGATCCAGTAGCGACCTTCGGCGCCGAGCCTGGCCGGGGACTCCGGCTTGACGAGCAACGCGTCCACCACGGGCCACCACGCCGCGAGGGCCGCGTTCGGATCCCGCCCGGCGAGCATGTCGCCAAGCTTGAACCCCGCCTCGGCGCGGAGATCCGCCGGGGCGCCGGCCAGATCGCGCAACCGCTCCAAGATCGTGAGCGCGCTCTCGAAATGCGAGGGATCGCGGGCCGCCTGCGCGCGGTGGCAATCCGCCAGCGCCAGCTGGGCGTCGAGGATGCGCTCGTGCTGGGACTGGTTATTGACCAGATCCTCGTAGATTTGCTGCGCGGCGGCGAAGTCGCCCAGACGCCGCAGCAGGTCGCCCTGCTTCATGCGCGCCTGGAAAATCAGCCGGCTGCGCGGGTAACGCTTCACCAACTGCTCCTCGAGCAAACGGTAGGCGTCCTGGAAAAACGCCGGCTCGCCGCGCCGCTCCGCGTTGAGCGCGGCGAGGAAAATCGCGTCCGGCGCGTATTCATGGTCGCGATGCTCGTCGGCGAAACGGACCAGCAGCCCCTGCGCCTCCACCAGGCGACCGGCGGCCGCCAGATAGTCGGCCTCCACCAGAAAGGACTGCAAGGCCGCCTCCGTGTTCGCATCCGCGGCGCGCAAGGTCCGCAGCGTCCGCATCGCCTCCTCCCCGCGATCCAGGCCGAACAAGGCCTCCGCCTCGACCAGCCGGGCCTGCCCCGCGATCTCGCGGGCCAGCGCCTCGTCCACGCCCGGCAGCGCGGCGGGAACCTCCCGGGCGAGACGCAGCGCCACCTCCGGATCGCCGCCCTCCTGGGCCAGCCGCGCCTCGAGCCAGGCCATGCGCGCGCGCAGGGCCGGCGGTCGCGACTCCGCGCCGGGCTCGGCGCGCAGCCGCGCCACGCGGGAACGCGCGATCTCGTGCCGACCGGCCGCCTGGAGCGCGCGGGCGAGATTCCACTCGGCCTGCCAGCGGGCCGTCGCGTCGAAACGGGAATCCCGACCGCGCCGGTCGATCTCGTCCGCCGCTTCGCCGAGACGCCCGCCTTCGATCCGCGACATGACGCCCTGGAAAATCACCGCCGCGGGCGCCACCCCGGCCGGCGGCGTCTCCGCCGCGACCGCGTAGGCCTCCGCTGCGCTCGTGTAGTCCTTCGCTCGATACGAAGCCTCCGCCGAGAGCAGACGCAGCGCGGCCCGCGCCCCGGCGTCCTCGGCCGCGCCCGCCGCCTGCGCCGCGTAGTCGGCGGCGGTGCGGAAGCGCTTCAAGTCCCACGCGACCGTGGCGAGCTGGGTGAGCGCCCGGGCCCGCTGGGGGGAGGCGGGGAAACGGGCGAGCAGATCCCGGGCGTCCGCCTCCGCCCGGCCGTAGTCCTGCCCGGCCAGGGCGAGCTCCGCGCGCGCCGCCAGCAGATCCTCGGAGAGCGCATGCGCGGACCGGGCGGCGAGCAACTCGTCCAGAATCCTCCGCAGACGTTGGCGCGACTCCGCGCCGTCCGTCGCCTCCGCCAGAAGCTGCAGGGCCACGCGCTGCTCCCCCGCGTCGACGCCCGAGACGAGGATCTGCTCCAACGCCGCGCGCCCCGGCCCCTGCGCCGGGCCCGCGATCAAGCCAAGCACCAGACGCAGGTCGTCGCGCGCCCCGGCGAGACCCTCCGGCAGCAGACCGAGCTGCGCCTGCAAATAGGCGATGGCCGCCTCGCGCCGGCCCAGCAGATGGAGGGCGACGGCGTATTGGGCCGCGTAGTCCGCGCCCACGCCGCGGCCGGAGTAGCGTTCGGCCTGCTCCCGCAGGGCGTTCGCCTGGTTCTCCGAAACCTCGCCCTGCGACAGACGCAGTCGCTCGCGCGCCAGACGCAATCGCGCCCGCTGCCAGTCCGAACTCGCGACCGCCAGCGCCTGGTCGTAGGCCGAGGCCGCGCGGTTCGCGTCGCGCTCCGCCTCGGCCACCATGCCCTGCAAAAGAAACAGCCAGGAACGCTCCTCCGCGGCCAAAAGCTCGGGCCTGAGCGCCGCCGCCTCCGCCTGCGCCGCCGGCAGGCGTCCCTGACGCGCGGCCAGGAGCCCCGCCCTCAACCGATAGGCCGGCGGGCGCGTGTCGCCGTGGGCGGCGAGCGCCCGCTCCGCTCCGGGCAGATCGCCCAGCTCCAGCCGGGCCGTCGCCAGCAAAAGCGCCGCCGAATCGCGGGCCGCGCCGCCCGACTCGGCCCGCGCGAGCAGGCCCTCCGCCTGCGCCGCCGCGGTCGCGGCGAAGCCGAGCGCGAGCGCGCGGCGCGCCGCCTCCTCGCTCACGATCGACGCGCCGGCCGTGGCCGGGGTAGGCGCCAGGGGAACGGGCGCGAACAGCGTCGGCTCCTCCTGCCCCGACTGCGCGCGCACGCCCGCCGTCAGCCCAAGCAGGCACAAAATTAACAGAAGACGGCGCGCCATCACGGAACGAAAAAAGGCTGGTTGTGCGACAAAGTCACGGAACGACGGATCGGAGAAAAGCCGGCCAAGCTGGCGGACGCGCCGTCCCCATGGCAACCGCGATTCGCCCCCGCCCCTACCCCGCCGGTTCGCGTTCCCCCGCCGCCCCGCCCCGGCTTGCGCAAATCACCTCGCGTCCAAGCCTTAAATCCGGTCTGCTGCCCTCCGCCATGTCTATCGCCCTCGTCGTGCTGCTGGTTTTCCTCTGCCTCGGCCTCGTCCTCGCGGCCTGGCTCGTCGGCCTCTACAACGGCCTCGTCTCCCTCCGCAACCGCTTCAAAAACGCCTTCGCCCAGATCGACGTCCAATTGAAGCGCCGCTACGACCTGATCCCCAACCTCGTCGAGACGGCCAAAGGCTACCTCAAACACGAGCGCGAGACGCTCGAGGCCGTGATCCAGGCGCGCAACGTCGCCGCCACCGCCGCCTCCCACGCCGCCGCCAACCCCGCCGATCCCGCCGCCCTCCGGCAGCTCGCCGGAGCCGAGACCGGCCTGGCCGGCGCCCTGTCCCGCCTCCTCGTCGTTTCCGAGGCCTATCCGGAGCTCAAGGCCAACCAAAACATGCTCCGCCTCACCGAGGAGCTGACGAGCACGGAGAACAAAATCGCGTTCGCCCGCCAGGCCTTCAACGACGCCGTCATGGCCTACAACACCCGGCGCGAAACCTTCCCCACCGTCCTCGCCGCCGGCGCCCTCGGCTTCCAGCCCGCCGAGCTTTTCTCAGTGGACAATCCCTCCGAACGCGTCGCCCCCAAGGTCTCGTTCTAACCGAGACCCGCCCCGGGCCATCCGCCCCGACTCCCCGCCCGCGTTGCTCGGTCCCGCCCGACCATGACGCCTCCCGCCCCGATTCTCGCCCAGGTCCAGACATCCCCGGACGCCGTCGGCGTGGGGATAGGCATCGGAGTCCTCCTTCTGCTCGCCCTGGTCGTGCTGCTCGCGATCGGCGTCTTCGCCTTCTGGGTCTGGATGCTCGTCGACTGCGCCCAGGCTCCGGAACCGATCGGCGACAACAAGCACCGGCTGATCTGGATCCTCATCCTGGTCTTCACCGGCTGGATCGGCGCGATCCTCTACTTCTTCATCGTCCGCCAGCCGCGCCGCGCCGCGCTTCGCGCCCGCGGTTTTACCTCGCCCCCGATGCCCCGTCCCCCGGCCGCGGGCGCCTGACGCGGCGCCCCACCCGCCGACATGGACTTTTTCGAGGCCCAAGATCGCGCCCGCCGTCGCACCGGACGCCTCGTCCTCCTCTTCGCGTTGGCCCTTCTCGGCACCGTCGCCGCGCTCTACGCCGCCGCGCTTTTTATCGGAGACGCCGCCTTCACGCGCGCCGACCACCGCGGGTGGAGACCGGAGCTGCTGGGCGGCGTCGCGCTTTTCACCCTGCTCGTCTCGGGCGTCGCCAGCCTCTCCCGTTGGTTGGCCCTGCGTGACGGCGGCCCCGCCGTGGCCGAACGAGTCGGCGGACGCAGCGTCGCCCCCGACACGACCGACCTGGGCGAACGCACGCTGCTCAACGTCGTGGAGGAAATGTCCATCGCTTCCGGCGTGCCCGTGCCCGCCGTCTACGTGCTGCCCGACGAGTCCGGCATCAACGCCTTCGCCGCCGGCTATTCCCCCGCCGACGCCGCCATCGCCGTGACCGAAGGCGCCCTCGCCCGCCTTTCGCGCGACGAGCTCCAGGGCGTCATCGCCCACGAGTTCAGCCACGTGCTCAACGGCGACATGCGGCTCAACACCCGCCTCTCCGCCCTCGTCTTCGGCATCCTCGCCCTCTCCATCGTGGGACGCGGCATTCTCCGCGTCTTCTTACGGGCTCGCGTCTCGCGATCCTCCCGGCGGGAAAAGGGCGCCGGAGGCGCGCTCGCCTTCGTTTTCGCCTCCGGCGTGGCGTTGCTGGTCATCGGCTACATCGGCCACCTCTTCGGCCGGATGATCCAGGCCGCCGTCTCCCGCCAACGCGAATATCTCGCCGACGCGGCCGCGGTTCAATTCACCCGCAACCCGTCCGGACTCGCCGGCGCGTTGAAGCGCCTCGGCGGCGCGATCGCCGGAGGCGTCCTCGATCATCCGCACGCCGGCGAGATCAGCCACTTCTGCTTCGCGCAAAATTTCTCCGGCGGCTTTCTCGACTGGTTCGCCACCCACCCGCCGCTCGAACAACGCATCCGTGCGATCGACCCCGCCTGGGACGGGAAATTTACGGCCGCGAAAGGCCGGGCGGAAGCGGACGAGCGCGTCTCCTCCTTAGGCGCGCCGGCCGACGCCCAATCGTTCCGGCCGGAGATGGCGCGCATCGACCCCGCCGCGCTCATCGGCGCCGCCGGCCGGCTTTCCCCGCAAAGCGTCGACGCCGGCCGCGATCTCCTCGCCGCCCTGCCGGACACGCTTCAGGAGGCCGCGCGCGACCCCGCCCGGGCCTCCGCCCTCGTATTCGCGCTGTGCATACCGCCCGGCTCCCCGTCCGACGAGCTCGCCGTCCCGCTCGAGCTCGTCTCCACCCGGGCGGACAAGGCCGCGGCCCGCGAAACCGCGCGGCTCCACTCCGAGCTCAAGCGGATCCCGGTCGCCCACCACCTCGCGCTTTTCCAGCTCGCGGCGCCCGCGTTGCGTCAGCTTTCACCCGAAGCCGGAGCCACGCTGCTCGACACGCTCGAGGCCCTCGTCCACGCCGACGGCCAGGTGAGCGTCCGCGAATACGCCCTCCAGAAACTCGTCACGCGCACCCTCGGCCTCGCCTCGCGGCCGCGCGACGCCATCCAGGTGCTCGCGCCCAACCAGGTCTCCGGCGAGCTGTCGCTGGCGCTCTCCGCCGCCGCGCGTGTCGAGGCGGCGGACGAACGCGCCGCGGCCATGGCCTTCGCCCGCGCCGCCACGGAGTTCAACGGGCTCCAGCCTCCCCTCGCCTACCGCCCTTCCGGCGCGAGCAGCTGGGAGGAGCTCGACCTCGCGCTCGAGCACTTGGCCCACACGCCCGCGCCCTTCCGCAAGCGCGTGCTGCAAGCCTTCGCCGCAGCGCTCACCGCCGACTCGCGCCTGACGATGGCGGAGGCCGACATGCTCCGCGCGTTCGCCGCCGCGCTCGACTGTCCGCTCCCGCCCGTGCTGGCTGTGACGGAATGAGTCCGGTCTACTTCGCCTTCGGCTACGTCGCCTCGCTGCTCGGCTTGCTCTGGGTGCTGCTCTTTTTCCGCCGCCGCTCCCGCCAAGAACGCGCGCCCTTCCCCGAAAACACCCGCCTGCTGCGCGGCCCGGGCGAGTCCCTGCGGCGCAAAGTGTCCGAGCTCGACGAGAAAATCCTGAACGAGCTCGGCCTCGCCTTCGTTCTGCCCGCTGGCGCGTTAGGCGTGTTTCTCCACCTCGCCATCCAGCTGCAAGGCGCCGCCGGCCTGCTCTGCGCCGCGCTCGGGCTGCTCGCGCTGGTCACGGTGATGTTTCTCTGCGCCCGCCGCCTCGGCGCGCACCTTGATCGCCGTCGCAACACCGCCTTGGGCGCCTTCGGCGAGCGCATCGTCGCCGAGCATCTGGAGACGCTTAAAGCCTCCGGTCACCGCGTGTTTCACGATCTGCCCGCCGGAGATCCGTCCGCAGGCTCCGACACCGCGCCCTACAACATCGACCACGTCGTCGTGGGCCCGTCCGGCGTCTTCGCCATCGAGACCAAGACCCGCCGCAAGGGCCGCGCCCGCGTCGGCTTCATGGCGCACGAGATCATCTACGACGGCCGCGCCCTGGCTTATCCGTGGGGCGAGGACCAATACGGCCTCGATCAGGCGCGTCACCAAGCCGAGTGGCTCGCGGGGTTTCTTCAACGTCAGCTCGGGCGTCCGATTCCCGTGCAGGCGCTGCTCGTTTTCCCCGGCTGGATGATCATCCGCAAAGGCCGCGGCGCGGTGAACGTCCTCAACCCCAAGGAACTTCCCTCCGCCATCGCACCCCTCACACAGCGTGCCGCGGCGCTCGACGCCGAAATGGTCGACCTGATCGCGCGGCAACTCGACGCCCGCTGTCGCGACGTCGAGCTCTGACTCCAGCCCGCCCGCCTTGCCCTCGGCGCGACGAGCCGGCAAGGTTCCCGGCGTGCCCGACACCCGGCCCCGCCCGTCCCGCCTTCGCCGCCTCTGGCGCTACACCTGGCGCGGCGGCGTAGGTATTTTCTGCGCGATCCTCGTCGGCCTCCTCGCCTGCTCTTTCGACGACGAGCTTCTGGACACGAGCGCCCTCCGCTACGAACCCCGCGCCATTCCGGAAAACGAAAACGCCTACCTCGTGCTTGAGCAGGCCGCTCGCCGTATCGAACAGAGCGACGGTTTTGATCGCACCGATCTGACCCAAGCGGTTCAAAGCCGCCTTTATGATCCCGATGAAGCGATGGCGTGGCTGGATGAACGCGAATTCGTCATCGAATCGATTCGCGATGCCGCGGCGCTTTCCCACGCGCAGTGGCCACCGCTCCACGGCTTCTCGGAATTTCTGAAGCCGCGACCAAGCCTGAGGGCGATCGGCGAAATCGGCACGCTTCGCGTCCGACAAATGAGGGAGAGCGGGAACCCGTCGGAATCTATCCACCTGCTTTCGGACCTTCGAAAAGTCGGGCGCCTTGTGCGGCAAAGCCGCGGAGACGTTCTCACCGCGGTCAACGCATGGGCCATTCAGGCCACCGCCGACTTGGAAACGTATGCGCTCATCTCGGATCCGCGCCTGAACCGAGCCGAACTCACGACGTTTTCCGCACTGGTCGCCTCGACCCGGCCCACCCGGGAGGACTTCGCCCAATTGGTCGCCCAAGACCTGATCTACAAAAAGATGATCGTCGCCGCTCATGAAGGGTCGCCTGGCGAGCTCTCAAAAGCGACCGGCGAATCGTGGCGCAAGGCCTGCCTCTACCATCTGCCCTTCCTCTACAAGCCGAGGCAAAGTCTGAACTACGTCATTCCCGCCTTCCTCATCCTCCCGACCTTGGCGGACGTGCCGCTTGCCGAATTGAGATCCTGCCCGAAGCTGGAGCTGGGCTTTCTCTGCAGCCAATACGGCGAAGCCAGCAACCACCTCGGCAAGCAACTTGCCCACGACGCCCTCGTTCCGTCCGCCTTTTACACGCTCGAGGCGCGCCTCGGGGAGCAGACCCGCATCTCCCTCGCCGAGACCCTGATCGCCCTGCGCCTCTACCACGACGACCACGGCCGGCGTCTTCCCGCCGCCCTCGACGAACTCGTCCCCGCCTATCTGCCCTCCCTCCCGCGCGACTACTTCGACGGCGTCTCGATCAAATACTCCCGCGAGCTTCGCGCCGTCTGGTCCGCCGGCCCCGAGGGCAAATTTCAGCTCGTCGACGCCGATCAGGACGTCCACGAACGCGAACTCGTCCTGCCTCTCTGCTTCGACGGCGGCTACGCGCCTTGGCCGCGTCGCGACCCGAATCGCGCCACGCTCTTCGGCGCCGACAACGAAAACGGCGGGCCCTCGGAGAGCCCGCCGCCGGCGGAGAATCCTTGACCGCGCGGGGCGATTCCCCGCGGGGCGCGCGCGACCTCTCAGAGCCGTTGCAGGTGGAAGCCGCCGTCGACGTCGAAGCAGGCGCCGGTCGAAAAGGGGAAGCGGTCCTCGGCGATCGCGCGCACGGCGCGGCCGATGTCCTCGGGTTTGCCCCAGCGGCGGATCGGCGTGATGCCGCGCTCGTCGTGGATGATGAGCTTGTCGTATTTCTCCTTCACCGCGCCGGTCATGTCGGTGGCGATGACACCCGGGCGGATCTCGTAGACGTTGATGCCGTCATTCGCGAGACGGTCGGCGAAGAGCTTGGTCATCATCGCGAGACCGGCCTTCACCATGCAGTAGTCGCCGCGGTTGATCGAGGCGGTGTAGACCGAGATCGAGGTGATGTTGACGATGCGTCCGCGGAAGCCCTCGGCGTCGGGCGCCTGTTGCAACATCTGCTTCGCCACGAGCTGCGAGAGGAAGAAGGGGCCCTTGAGGTTGATCGCGAAAAGGCGGTCGAAGCTCTCCTCGCCCGCGTCGAGCAGGTCGGCGCGCACCTTGGGGGCGACGCCGGCGTTGTTCACCAGCACGTCGATGCGGCCGAACTGTTTGACCGTCTCCGCCACCATGCGCTCGCGGTCCGCGGCGATCGCGACGTCGCCTTGCACGATGAAGCCGTCGCCGCCCGCCTGCTTCACGAGCGCGAGCGCCTCGGCGGCGGCCTCGGCGTTGCCGGCGTAGTTGATCGCCACGCGCGCGCCCGCCTTGGCGAGCTCGACCGCGATGCCGCGCCCGATGCCGCGGGAGGCGCCGGTGACCAATGCCGCAATACCCTTCGAAGACGTGGTAGCCATAGTGCCGCCACCCAAATCCCGTCCGGGCCGCCCGCCAAACCCAAAGCCCGGCGCGCTTCGAGCAAAAGCGGTTCCGTGCTAGGACGAGGCGGACCGCGCGCCGCGCCGCCCCGGAGCCTGTCCGGTCGTCAGGCGCGCTTCACCCGCACCGCGCGTTTGCGCTCCGGGAACAGCTCGCGGCAGAGAGGACACACCATGCCGTCGCAGGCCCGCGCGGTGCAGTGCTCCCGGCCGTAGAAAATGATCCGCAGATGGAGCGCGTTCCAATGCGCCTCCGGAAACAGGCGCTTCAGGTCGCGCTCCGTCTCCTCCACGCCCGCGCCGAGCCGCGTGAGTTTCCAACGCTGCGCCAGACGATGGATGTGCGTGTCGACCGGAAAGGCGGGCACGCCGAAGGCCTGCGACATCACGACGGACGCGGTCTTGTGCCCCACGCCCGGCAACTCCTCCAACTCCGCGAAGCCGCGCGGCACTTCGCCGCCATGTTTTTCGAGCAGGATCTCGGAGAGCCGGCGGATCGCCTGCGCCTTGCGCGGCGCTAAGCCGCAAGGTCTCACATGCGCGTCGATCTCCTCGACGGAGAGCCGCGCCATCTTTTGCGGCGTGTCCGCCTTGGCGAAGAGACCGGGCGTCTGGAGGTTCACCCGCTTGTCCGTGCATTGCGCCGAAAGCAGGACCGCCACGAGCAGCGTGTAGGGCGAAGTGTGGTCGAGCGGCACCGGCGTCTCCGGATACAACTCGGCCAGGCGCCGGTCGACATGGGCGGCACGGGCCGCGGGGGTGTTCATCGTCGCTGAAAAAAGCCACGCGCCCTCCGCGGGCAACCCCGGCGACATCACGGCCGGCACAATCGGAGCGGGACGCCGCCACCGGCCGACATCTCCAAGCTCCGTTCCGTAAGGCTTCGGAAATCCTCCCGCCCACTTCTCGCCGCCAAAACGCGCCCCGTCCCCCAGCCCTTACGCCATCCTGTTTCGATAAACCACAAGCCCTTGAAATAAGCTTATTATCGTCAAATCGCCTCCATAATGACACTTGACCGCAATAGGAGAGTTAAGACACGAAAGGAATCGTATTAACACCTACATGAAAACACTCCCGCTTCTCGCTCTCGTTCTGTCGCTTCCGTTGCCCGCCTTCGCGCAGTTCACGCCCCTCGCCGACGATTTCTCCACGACCGGCGCCTTGGTCGGATCCACGCCCGACTCGGGTGTCGGCAACTGGACGCAGATCTCAAGCACCACCCCGGCGCTCGCCGTGGGCTCGGGCGCGTTGACCCTCGCCGCTTCCTCGGGCGAATCCGCGCAGCTGAACTTCGCGTCGGCCAACCTTTCGAGCGGCACGATCTACATGGGCTGGGATTTCACGGTTTCCGCCAGCGGATCCATCTCGACCAGCGACACGATCCAGGCGATCGCGGGCTTTCGCTCCGGCACCGCCGCCGCCGGCGCCTTCGAAGTGTCCTTCGGCGCGTTTCGTCCCTCCTCCGCCGCGCAGAGCGGCAGCGGCGCGCCCGCCACGTCGACCTCGCAAGTCGCGGTCGGTCTTTTCACCGGCGCGAGCTTCAACGCCAGTGTCGGCAATCTCACGGAGTGGTCCGTGGCGCTGAATCGCGGCACGCAATATCGGGCCGTGCTCGGCGTGGATCTCGGCGCCGACGAAGCGCGGTTGTGGATCGCGCCGGCCTCCGCCGAATCGCCGTCGATCGCGCTGAGCACGACGGCGACGCTCCGCGGCGTGTTCTTCCGCCAAGGCGGCGCCAGCCACGGCTCGGTCGGGATCGACAACCTCGTGGTCTCGCAAAGCTTCGCGACCGCCGCCGCGATTCCCGAGGCGTCGACCGGCTCGCTCCTCCTCGCCTTCGCGGCCTACGGCCTGGCGCTCGGCCGCCGCCGCTCGAGGCGCTGAAATCCGCCCCCGACAAGACGTCCATGCAACGCCGGCCGGCCCGACGCCGGCGGGCGTCTCTTTTTTCAAGGCCCGGCCTGGACCACCCCGCCAGGCCGCCCGCGTCGGCCGGATACGGAAAAGAAAAAGGCCGGCGTCTCGCGGGAGACGCCGGCCGGGAAGAGCCGAGAACGCGCGGGGGCTCGTTTGCTTACTGGCCGTAGCCGACCTGCAGGCGCAGGAAGCGGCGAACGCCGGGCGTGGCGAGCGAGACGTTGTCCGTGTAGGTGCGGACGCCGCCGGTGGTGGAGACCGTGCCGGTGGCCGTGGCGAAGCTCGCGAGATCGTTGCTCGCCTGCACGGAATAGGTGAGCGAGGCGTCGCTGATCACCGGGAAGCTGAGGGTCAGGAAGTCGCCGGACTTGGCGAGGGTGACGACGCCGACGTTGGCGACGGTCGGGTTGGTGCCGGTGGCGTATTCGAGCAGATTCGGGATGCCGTCGTTGTCGTAGTCGGACGAGTCGGCGGCGTTGCCGGAGTTGGCCGTGGTGCCGAAGTTGGCCTGGCGCCAGTCCTGCAACGGAGTGGTCGGCGAGACGCCGCCGGTGACGGTCAGCACGCCGGTGGACTCGTCGAAGCTGAAGGTCACCCCGCCCACCACGCCGGACCAGACGGAGCCGGAGGCGCCGAGGGAGCCGCTGTAGTTGCCGGACAAGGACACCGAGGCGAAGGCGCCGGCGCGGGACACGTTGGCTCCGGTCTCGAAGAGGGTGTAGCTGCCGTTGATCGCCGCGCCGGTGAACCTGAGGTTCAGCGTGCCGCCGTAGGTCAGGGTGTAGCTGATGCCGGTGGTGTCGGGGTTGATGACGGCGACGCTGTCGTAGCCGCCGCCGCGCGTGGTCCCGGCGATGTCGAGGACGGTGGAGCCGACGAGCTGGAGACCGGAGTTGAAGGTCAACAGGCCGGTCGGGGAGAGCGTGCCCTCGATGGTCGCGAGGCTGTCGGCGGAATAGGTCGTGGTGGTCGTGACGACGGGCGGCGTGTCGGTGCTCGTGGTCGTGGTGGTGGTGACCCAGCCGGTGAAGGTGCCGGAACCGGCGAGCGTGGCGGCGTCGTCGATGATGAGCTTGCGGCCGCCGAGTTGGCCGTCGACGGCCAGGGTGAGCGTGTCGATGACGAGGATGTCGTCGATCAGCGCGCGGGCGTCGCCGCCGATGACCAAGGTGCCGGAGCCGCCCGGCACGATCCACTGCTGGGCGGTGCCGGTCTTGGTGAAGGTGCCGTTGAGCCGGGTGACGTTGTTCACGACGATCGCGAGGTCGGTGTCGGTGGCGGGCGCGAAGTTGCTGTAGAAAAAGCCCGTGGCGCCGGTGAAGGTCATGTCGGAGCCGGTGAAGGTCGGGATGGACAGCACGGAACTGCGATCCGTCGCCGCGCGGCCGCCGAAGGAGACGCCGGCGGTGGAAACGATGGGCGCGGTGGCCTGGAGCGTGCCGGAGTTGAAGTGCATCTGCACGGTGCCGATGTCGCCCGCGCCGTCGACGATCACGCGGCCGCCTTCTCCCGCGGAAGCGGGACTGGCGCCCACGACGCCGATGCGGATGCCGCCCGTGCCGGAGGCGGCCGCGGAGGTGAGATCAAGCACGCCGGCGCCGGTCTTCACCAGACGGCCGCCGCCATAGGTCAGGGTGCCGTTGAAGCTGAGGTTGCCCGCGGTGACGGGGAAGGTCTTGTCGCCCGAGGCGAAGGTGACCGGACCGTTGATCGCGGTCGCTCCGTCGGTCTGGCCGAGCACGAGGCCCGAGGTGAACTGCAAGGCGCCGCCGGTGACGTTGATCGTCGAGGGGCTGGGCAGATTGAGGCTGGCGACGGAGTTGGTCGCGCCGCCGAAATTCAGCGTGGTGGGACCGACGAGGTTCAGCGCCCCGGCCGCGACCGGGCCGGCGAAGCTCAGGGTGCCCGAGGCGCCGGTCTGGATGGTGCCGGAGCCGGAGAAGCTGCGCCCGGAGCCAAAACTCAAGGTCGAAGAGGCGGTGACCAGCGTGCCGGTGAGCGCGACGTCGTTGGCGGCGTCGCCGAAGCTGGCCTCACTGCCGATGACTACGGTGCCGGCGTTGATGGAAACCGGTCCGGTAAAGGTATTTGCAGCGGCCAAGGTAAGCGTGCCGTCCCCGATCTTGGTCAGTCCGTTACCGCCGGCCAAGACACCGGAGATGGTCGCGCCGACACCAGCGAACACGTTGATCGTGCCACTCACCGAGAGAGAATCCGAAGCGGTGCCGGCGACCGTGTATCCATCGGTGGAAAAACGCAGACCAGCGGCCACGACATTTCCGGAGAGCGAGACCGTGGTGGCGCTACCATCGAAAACAGCGGTGTCGATGGAAGCGAAGGCATTGCCTCCAAAGCTGGTCGGGGTGAAGATCGCGCCGGAACCGCGCGATATATCGGATCCGGAGCTGGTCACCGCGGAGAAGTTGACGTTGTCGATGGCCAAGCCGTGGTCGGTGCCGCCGTTGTCCACATCCACCCAGGTGATCCAAATGCTTTCGCCGGGAGCCAAAGGCGCGGAAAGAATCACTTCCTTCGTGATGCCCACGACCTTGTTGCCCACTGCGTTTCCGTCCAAAGCAAGCGCCGTGATATCGGCGGAAGCCGCATTGGGGCTCGTAAATGCCAATTCAGGAACCTCCGTCCAACCGGTGCTCCCGATAAAATCGGCCCCTCCGATGCGGTAGTAAACCAACAGCCCCTCCGGACGCTGAGGGTTATTAGCTCCCCGTCGCCACTGTTCGCCATCGTAAGTGAGGGTGAAGCGGGTGATCGGCAGCCCAGTGTCGTTTTGGACGCGCAACCCCACAAAAAAGTCGTCCGGCGTGCCGGATCCCAAGGTGCCCAAAGCGCGGTCGGCGCTGGACGTGGAACCGTAGCTGTAGAGATCACCAGAGGTGCCGCTGCCGTTGTTCGCCTGGTAATCGTCGGCCTGCGCGTTCAATGCCCCCGTCATCGTGAACGTGAAGAGCCCGGAGCCGGTGTAGAGGGTATCTATCGCTTGGGCATACCAGCCGAGAAGAGTCGCATTGTCCGTAAAAGCCGCGGGGGCGGCAGCCGTGGCGGTGGATGACAGCGAATCGAAATTCTGGCTATACGTGCCGCCCGTGTAGGAAACCTGCGCCTGGGACACGGAGGCGGCGCAAAGCAGGGCGCCCGCGGACAACAAAGAGCGGATCGGAGGGGTGTGTTTTTGCATAAATGGAGGTGATCGGTGGGTGACGCGACGGAAACAAACGCGAGGGAACCCGGGCTCAGCGCGGGTCCCAGATCGGGCCGCCCTTCGTGCCCTTGAGGTCGGCACCCTGCGCGAGCAGCTCGGGCTGGCTATAGCTGCGCACGCTGCCGTCGAAAAAGCTCACCAAGCTCTTCCCGTTCCAACGCGAGCCGCTGAGCGTGGCCGTCTTCTGGCCGAGGTAATTGGGATTGGAGGTGCCGAAGCTGCCGGTCTGCCCCGGCGCATGGTTGGTCGTTTCCGCGAACAACACGGTGCGCGAGGCGTTGTCCTTCGCCAGACGGGTGTTCGCGAGCTGGCTGTTCTGGCTCAGCGGAAAGGCGGGCGCGTAGCACAGCCAGGCGGGAGCCGTGCTGGTCGAGGTGATCGACGCGTTCGGACAGATGAACGGATGATCCTGGCCGAAGGTCGGCAGGGGCGAGCGATTGTTGCTCAGCTCGGCGAGCGAGGGCAGATTCAGGTAGTGCGGCAGCTCGTTCCACCACGGGCCGGAGACGCCCTTCGGGGAGAAAGTGGTCTTGTCCACGTTCGAGGCGGAGACGTTCGATCCGCCATCGTGCGGGATGTAGCCCTTGTGCTCGTCGGCGAACAGCAGGGCGGCCCGCGCCACCTCGCGTAGATTTCCCGTCCCGCGGGAAAAACGCGCCATCTCTCGAACACGGGAAACCGTGGGAATGAGAATCGCGGCCAGGATGCCGATGATCGCGATCACCGTGAGCAATTCGATCAGCGTGAACCCGCGGGCACGAGGCGCCGTGACGGAGCGGGCGGAAGGAACAAGGAGTGGAGGCATGGTTGGATTCAGCACTCGCCGGACCAGCCCGGCGGGTAGCCTAGGTGAATTTGGGGACTGTCTGTAAGAAAACCGGGCCATCATGCTCCCCAGAGCACCCCATAAGCCAACACCGCTAGCAACTCGCCGGGGCAACGTTTCAGTAACGTCTTTCATGCGTCATCGATTGGCGAAAAGCACGGAAGGGCTTGGCCGTCTTGGGTTCAACGCCACTGATACGCAATTTTGCCTAAAGTAAACACTTAAGAAAGGAATAACTAACAGGAAACGAAAGCCCGTCGCCCACGCGGCGACGGGCCGAAGAGAACCGCGACGATCAGCGGCGACGTCGCGTGACGGCAAAGCCGAGCCCGCCGAGTCCGAGCAACGCGACGAACGACGACGGCTCGGGAATCGCCGTGCCGGTGACCGAGATATCGTCCACCGCCACCCATTCGTCGTTTCCGACCGCGTTGGTGGTGATCACGCGAAACTGCACATAGGCCGAATTCTCGCCGACCGAGGCCAAGGCCACCGAAACGGGCGTCACCAAGGTCGCCAGGCTCGGGCCGCCGGAGGCGTCCGCGACATAGCCGGAGGCGAGATTGGTCCACGCCCCGGAGCTGCTCAATCGATACTGCAACGCGACCTGCTGGGCGGAGTTGTCCGTGGAGCCGTCCACGTCCTTCAGGTTATACGAAACCGTGATGTTGGTGTAGCCGGTGGCGTTCACGGAAAAAACCAGCGAAGGGGCGTCCGCGGTTCCCGAACCCTGCAAGGCCACGTAGCCGGCGAACTCCGCCACCCCGCCCGAGGCGAGCGTGTTGGGGTTGGTCTGGTTCGCGATCACATCCACGACCGCCGTGCCGTCGCCCAAAAGCGTCCGGGGATCCGTGCCCGTGGAGGTCGTGAGATCATCCCCGCGATACCCGATGATGCCGTATTGCGTGGTGGCGTTCCAAAGACCGCTCCAGTTGTCGTCCGCCGTGATAAGGGAGGCGCTGCTCCAGTCTTGGGTTAACAAAACGGTTTGAGCCCGAGCGGCCGACGAGACGGCCGCGATTCCCGCGATGACCAATAACGAGTGTGATAGTTTCATGAAGGGCATTCCCTTCCAGCATCCGTCGGGCCAGTCCGGCCGGGGTGGCGAGACGCCCGAAAACGCAACCTGTTTTTCATTATAAACATAATACAAACCCCGGCCCATAAACATCCACTCTTACGCCAAAACTACCTCCTTTCCGTTTGCCGCGCCGCGCCCCCTTTCCACCCTGCGGAGCCAATCATGTCCGTCTCCGCGCACGTCTCCGATTCCTCCTCCAGCTCCGCCCTCGCGGCCCTCCTCGCCCCGACGGATGCCTTCGCGCCGCGTCACAACTCGCCCGACGCGGACGAGCGGGCGAAAATGCTCGGCGTCGTCGGCTACCCGAGCCTCGACGCGCTGATCGACGCCACCGTCCCCGCTTCGATCCGTCTGGAAAAAACGCTTTCGCTCCCCGCCCCGCTCAACGAATCCGCCGCCCTCGCCGAACTCCGCGACATCGCCGGCCTCAACAGGGTCTTCCGCAGCTACATCGGCCAGGGTTACCACAACACGCTCACGCCTCCGGTCATCCAGCGCGCCATCCTCGAAAACCCCGGCTGGTATACCGCCTACACCCCCTACCAGGCCGAGATTTCCCAAGGCCGCCTCGAGGCGCTGCTCAATTTCCAGACGCTCGTCACCGAACTCACCGGCCTCGACATCGCCAACGCTTCCCTCCTCGACGAGAGCACCGCCGCCGCCGAGGCCATGATGCTCTGTCACCGCGCCAAGGACGCCGACGGCGGCGTCTTCTTCGTCTCCGACCGCTGCCACGCCCAGACCATCGACCTCGTCAAGACCCGCGCGAAACCCCTCGGTATCACCGTCCAGGTCGGCGACCACGCCGCCCTCGACGTCGCCGGCACCGCGGGCCTCTTCGGCGTGCTCGTCCAATATCCCGACACCCGCGGCGACATCCACGACTTCTCCGATCTCTTCGCCCGCGTCCACGCCGTCGGCGGTTTCTGCGTCGTCGCCACCGACCTCCTCGCCCTCACCCTTCTTCGCGCCCCCGGCGACTTCGGAGCCGACGTCGCCGTCGGCTCCGCCCAGCGTTTCGGCGTCCCGCTCGGCGGCGGCGGCCCCCACGCCGGGTTCTTCGCCACCCGCGACGCCCTCAAGCGCCAGATGCCCGGCCGCCTCGTCGGCGTCTCCAAGGACGCCCAGGGCCGCCCCGCCCTCCGCCTCTCCCTCGGCACCCGCGAGCAGCACATCCGTCGCGACAAGGCCACGTCCAACATCTGCACCGCCCAGGTCCTCCTCGCGGTCATGGCCTCGATGTATGCCGTCTGGCACGGCCCCGCAGGACTCCGCCGCATCGCCACCCGTATCCAGACCGCCACCACGCTCCTCGCCGCCGCCCTCCGCCGCGCCGGCGCGACGGTCAACGCCGGCCCCGTCTTCGACACCCTCGTCGTCGGCAAGGTCTCCGCCGCCCGCGTCCACGCCAACGCCGGGGCCAAGAAGATCAACCTCCGCGCCATCGACGAGACCACCGTCGCCCTCTCCCTCGACGAGACCGTCACCGAGGCCGACCTGCGGGATCTCCTCGCCTGCTTCAGCGAATCCGCCGAACTCCGCGCCGAGGACGCCTCGGCCGCCGCGCTTCCCGCGCCCTTCGCCCGCCAGGGCGCCTATCTCTCGGCCAAGGTCTTCAACTCTTACCACACCGAACACGAGCTCCTCCGCTACATCAAGCGTCTCGAGGCCAAGGACCTCTCCCTGTGCCACTCGATGATCTCGCTCGGCTCGTGCACCATGAAGCTCAACGCCGCCAGCGAGATGTTCCCCGTCTCCTGGCCCGAGTTCGGCGCCATCCACCCCTTCGCCCCCGAGGACCAGCGTCGCGGCTACGCCCGCCTCGCCCGCGAGCTCGAGGCCTGGCTTTCCGAGATCACCGGCTTCTCCGCCGTCTCCCTCCAGCCCAACGCCGGCTCCCAGGGCGAATACGCCGGCCTCCTCGCCATCCGCGGCCACCACGAGGCCCGTGGCGAGGGCCATCGCACGATCTGCCTCATCCCGACCTCCGCCCACGGCACCAACCCCGCCTCCGCCGTCATGTGCGGCTACGAGGTCGTCCCCGTCGCCTGCGACGCCCAGGGCAACATCGACGTCGCCGACCTCAAGGCCAAGGCCGACCAACACGCCGACCGCCTCGCCGCGGTCATGATCACCTACCCGTCCACCCACGGCGTATTCGAGACGACGATACAGGAGATCTGCGCCCACATCCACGCGAAGGGCGGCCAGGTCTACATGGACGGCGCCAACATGAACGCCCAGGTCGGCCTCACCTCGCCCGGCCGCATCGGCGCCGACGTCTGCCACCTCAACCTCCACAAGACCTTCTGCATACCCCACGGCGGCGGCGGCCCCGGCGTCGGCCCCGTCTGCGTCGCGGCCCACCTCGCCCCCTACCTGCCCGGCCACGCCGTCGCCGCGCCCCGCCACGTCCGCGCCGGCGAGAGCGCCGCCTTCACCCCCGCCGCCATCGGCGCCGTCTCCGCCGCGCCCTACGGCAGCGCCAGCATCCTCGTCATCCCGTGGATGTATATCCGCATGATGGGCGCCGAGGGCCTGACCGAGGCGACCAAGCTCGCCATCCTCAACGCCAACTACGTCGCCGCCCGCCTGGAGAAATTCTTCCCCGTGCTCTACCGCGGCCAGAACGGACGCGTCGCCCACGAGTGCATCGTCGACTTCCGCGGCTGGAAAAAACACGGGCTCGAGGTCGAGGACGCCGCCAAGCGCCTCATGGACTACGGCTACCACGCCCCGACCATGAGCTGGCCCGTCGCCGGCACCCTCATGATCGAGCCCACCGAGAGCGAAAGCCTCGCCGAGCTCGACCGCTTCTGCGACGCCCTCGCCGGCATCCACGGCGAGATGCAGGCCGTCGCCAACGGCGAGGCCGACAAGCTCGACAACCCGCTCAAGAACGCCCCGCACACCGCCCTCGTCGTCTGCACCGACGAGTGGAAACGCGGCTACCCGCGCGATCTCGCGGCCTTCCCCGCGCCCTGGACGCGCGCGAGCAAGTTCTGGCCCGCCGTCGGCCGCGTGGACAACGTCTACGGCGACCGCAACCTCGTCTGCTCCTGCGTCGGCATGGAGGCCTACGCGACCGCCAAGTAAGCGTCGCGACCGTCTGGAGGGCGGGCCTCCGTGCCCGCCGATACCGGCCCGCAGGCGCGGACGGAGCCGCGCCCTCCAAGGCAGATCAGACGCCGCGGAAAAATTGCACCGGAAGCCTCCGGTGGACGACTCTCCGCGCCTGAGCTATCGTGGCCGCCCGGTTCTCCCTCACGATGCGCCTCGCCCACACCACGCTCTACGGCCGGCTCCTCGCGAGCGATCCGACCTACGACGGGCGCTTCTTCTTCGCCGTCCGCACCACCGGCATCTACTGTCTGCCCTCCTGCCGCGCCAAGAAGCCCAAGCCGGAAAACGTCCGCTTCTTTCCCACCTGCGAAGCCGCGCGCAGCGCCGGGTTTCGCGCCTGCAAAAAATGCCACCCCGACGACTACGCCCGCGGCGCCGACCCGGTTCTTGAAACGATCGAGACCGTGGTCGCCGAGCTCCGCGCCGCTCCCGCGCTTTTCCCCGACGCCGCCGCGCTCGTCCGCCGCACCGGCTACGGCTCCACCCGCGCGCACGAGCTCTTTCGCCAACACTTCCACGCCAAGCCCGCCGAGCTGATCGGCGCGGCCCGTCTCGACGCCGCGCGCGCGAAACTCATCGCGACCGATTCGCCGCTCGCCGACGCGGCCTTCTCCGCAGGCTACGAATCGCTCAGCACCTTAAACGAGTCCTTCCGCACGCGCACCGGCCTCGCTCCCGCCGCCACCCGCGCGCTCCGCGAATCCGGCTCGATCACCCTCGCGCTACCGTCCGACCACGATCTCGACCGCATGCTCGCTCAGCTCGGTCGCGATCCGCAAAGCCTGTCCGAACGCCTCGACGGCGCCGCCTACCATGCCGCCACCCGCGTCGGCGGCCGCGCCTTTCGCCTTTCGGTCGATTTCTCCCGATTCGCGACCGACCGCACCGCCACGCTCACGCTTCCCGACGATCTCCCGCCCGCCCTCCGCGCCGAGACCGCCGCCCGCGTCGCCCGGCTCCTCGGCCTCGCCCAGGACGCCGCCGGCTTCGTCCGCCTGGCGAAAAAACTCGGTCTCTCCCGCCTCGTCGCCGGCAGGGAATCGCTCCGCCTCCCGCAATACCTCACGCCTTGGGATGCCTTGCTCTGGGCCATCCTCGGCCAGCAGATCAACCTACCCTTCGCCTTCCGCCTGCGCCGCGCCCTAACCGAACTCGCCGGCGAACCGGTCGGCGACGGCCTCGTCGCTCCGCCTTCGCCCGCCGACGTGGCCGCGCTCAAGCCCGACGCCCTCGCCGCCCGCCAGTTCTCGCGTCAGAAAATCCGCACCCTTCTCGACACCGCCAAACTCGTGGCCGACGGCTCGCTCGATCTGGAAAAACTCGCCGCCGGCTCCGCCACCCGCGCCGAGCGTGCCCTTCTCGACATCCATGGTCTCGGCCCTTGGACGGTGAACTACGTTCTCATGCGCGGCCTCGGCTTCGCCGATTGCATCCCCTACGGCGACACCGGCCTGACCGGCGGCCTGCAGCGCCTCCTCGCCCTCGACCATCGCCCCGACTTCGACGCCACGCGTCGCCTCATGCTCCCTTTTTCCCCGCACCGCAGCCTCGCCACCGCCCACCTCTGGGAGCTCAAAGCCTGATCCAAGATCTCCGATGCCCGCCTTTCACACCGCCAGACTTTCCACGCCCGTCGGAGAACTCACCCTCGCGGTCGACGAGGCGGGCGCGCTCGCCGCGGTTCTCTTCGCCGACGAACAATCCCTCGCCTCTCTCCTCGGCGCCGACGCGACCGTCTCCCCCGATCCGGCCCGCGCCGCGCTCGCCGTCGCACAGCTCTCCGCCTACTTCGCCGGAAAGCTCGACGCCTTCGACCTCCCCCTTGCGCCCGCCGTCGGCACGCCGTTCCAGCGCCGCGTCTGGCAGGCGCTCACACGTATCCCCTTCGGCACTACCTGGAGCTACGCGCGCCTCGCCGCCGAGACCGGCGGCGTCGCCCGCGCGGTGGGCGCGGCCAACGGCGCCAACCCGATCTGCATCGTGGTCCCCTGCCACCGCGTGATCGGAGCCGACGGCTCGCTCACCGGCTACGCCGGCGGCCTCGAGCGCAAACGCTGGCTGCTCCGCCACGAGGGCGCGCTGCTGACCTAGCAGTCCCGACCATGAACTGGCGGTCATTGACCGCGCATCGACGTCTCCTCGCCGTCGCCCCAAAGGCGACGGCCCATGCTCCAGAGGAAACGCCATCGGCTGTTTCCCTTAGTGGTTAAGCCAAACTCTCCGCCGCCTACGTCAGCACCTCGTCCAGCGTCGCGAGCAACCGCGTGTTCTGCGCCTCGGTGCCAACCGTCACGCGCAGCCACTCCGGCATGCCGTAGGGTTTCATCGGGCGCACGATCACGCCGCGCTTCTGCAGCTCCACGAAGCCCCGCGCGCCGTCGCCAACCTTCACGAGAAGGAAATTCGCCACGCTCGGCACCCACTCGAGCTTGCGGGCGGTGAAGCCCGCCTCGAGCTGGCGCAGCCCGGCCGCGTTCGTCGCGCGCGTGCGCGTCACGAAGTCCGCGTCGTCCAACGCCGCGATCGCCGCCGCCTGTCCGATGGCGTTCACGTTAAAGGGCTGGCGCACGCGATTGAGCAGCGCGGTCATCTCCGCCGAGGCGTAGCCGTAGCCGACGCGCAGCGAGGCGAGGCCGTAGATCTTCGAGAAGGTGCGCAGGCCGATGACCTTTCGCCCTTCCGCGATCAGCGGCCGGATATCCGGCGGATTGTCCAGGAACTCCGCGTAGGCTTCGTCGAAGGCGAAGACCACGTGCTCGGGCAGCCCGCGCACGAAGGCGAGGATCTCCGCCTCGGTGTTCGCCGTGCCGGTCGGGTTGTTCGGACTCGGGAGGAAAACGATCTTCGTGCGCGGCGTGATCGCGCGGGCCAGCGCGGAGAGGTCGTGGCGATGATCGACCAGCGGCACCTCCACGGCGCGCGCGCCGAAGAGCAGGGCCACGAGCTTGTAGACGATGAAGGCCGGCGAGCCCATGACGACCTCGTCGCCGGGACGCAGGAACACGTGACCGAGCAACTCGAGCAATTCGTTCGAGCCGTTGCCGACCACGAACTGCTCCGGCGCGAGGCCGTGACGCGCGGCGAGCTTGGCGCGAAGCGCCACCACGCCTCCGTCGGGATAGAGCTCGCTCTGCGCGAGCGCCTTGGTCGCTGCCGCGATCGCAAGCGGCGAGGGCCCGAGCGGGTTCTCGTTCGAGGCGAGCTTGATGATGCCCGCCGGATCGAGACCGAGCTCGCGCGCCACGTCCTCGATCGGCTTGCCCGGCTCGTAGACCGGCTGAGTGAGGACCGTGGGATTGACGAGGGCGGAGAGGGTCATGGAGCACTCATCCAAGCGCCGACGGGACCGCGGGCCAAGCGGTTTTCCGTCCCGGACGGGCGCCGCCTAGCGGAGCGCGACCGGGGCCGACAGCACCTCGCGCAACACGATGGCGCGGCGCAGCGCGCGCGGATCGCGCAGCTCGGCGGCGACACCCCGCGTGCCGAGACCGCCCCGCCCCGCGGTCGATGCATCCCCCAAAGATGACGCCTCGCCAGAGCGGGCCTGGGCGGCGACGCGGCGCGCCTCGCGGCGCTTTTCCTCGAGTTCCTCCATCTGCTCGGCGAGCCGGCGCTGGCGCTCCAGGGCGGCGGAATCGTCGTAGGCCGAGACCGGCTCGCGCGGAGTCGGCGGCTCGGCGGGACGAAGGGGCGGAGGGGTCGGGCGGACCTCTTCCTGAAAGACCGGCCGGAAGGGATCGAAACGCGGCACCGGCGGCGGCGCGGCGGGGGCCGATCCCGGGGCGCGGCCCCGGCGCTCGGCGATCTTGCGCTGGATCTCCTCGCGAATGCGGCGGGCGCGCTCCTCCTGGTCGATGTCGGAGCCATCGCGGTTCGCCGGCGAAAGCTCGCGCGTCTCCGCGCGCGGCGAGGGACGGCTCTCCGGAACGCCGTCCTCGTCGTAATCGGCCTCCTGGCCGGCCTTCTCCCGGGCGCGCTGGTTGATCCAGTAGGCGATCGCGCCGGCGACCACGATGATGATCTGCAGATGTTCGAAAACCCAGTTCATGGGGACGGCAAGGGATTCAGTTGACGGGCGGAGGCTCGGACGGCCGATCTTCGGCCAGGATGGCAAGAGCGGCTTCGTAATCCTCTTCCGCCACGTCGACCTTCGCCCCGCCCACCGCGAACGAGGCGTAAGTGACGATATTTTCGTCGCGCACGTGGGCCGCGACGCCGCCTCCTTCCAGGCGCATCCGAAGCAGATGCGCCTGATCGGCGTGGCTGAAGGAGGCGAGCGTGCGCATGGGATTCGTGTCTTGGAGGGCGGGCCTCCGTGCCCACCGAGGCGCGGACGGAGCCGCGCTCTCCAGGGCCGGAAGGCGATACCGGCTACTTCTTCTCGTCGCCGCCGATCACCTTGCGCATGCCGGTGTCGGCCTGGATGTTTTCCATCTTGTAGTAGTCCATGACGCCGAGACGGCCGCTGCGGAATGCCTCGGCGATCGCCTTCGGCACCTCGGCCTGGGCGCGGACGACCTCGGCGTGCATCTCCTGCACCTTGGCCTTCATCTCCTGCTCGGCGGCGACGGCGGCGGCGCGACGGATTTCCGCCTGGGCCTGGGCCATGTTCTTGTTCGCCTCGGCCTGCGCCTCCTGGAGCTTGGCGCCGACGTTCTCGCCCACGTCGACGTCGGCGATGTCGATCGAGAGGATTTCGAAGGCGCTGCCGACATCGAGGCCGCGCTTGAGCACGACCTTCGAGATGGAGTCGGGCGACTCCAGCACGACTTTGTAGCTCTCGGCCGAGCCGATCGTGGAGACGATGCCTTCGCCGACGCGGGCGATGATGGTGTCCTCCTTGGCGCCGCCGACGAAGCGGTCGAGGTTGGTGCGCACAGTCACGCGCGCCTTCACCTTCACCTGGATGCCGTCCTTGGCCACGCCGTCGATGGTCGTGCGGCCGGCGGCGGGGTTGGGGCAGTCGATCACCTTCGGGTCGACGGAGGTGCGCACGGCCTCGACCACGCTCTTGCCCGAGCCCTTGGTCGCGAGGTCGATCGCGCAGGCGCGGTTCCAGTTGAGCTCGATCGCGGCCTTCTGGGCGGCGATGAGGGCCTGCACGGTCGGCACGACGTTGCCACCGGCGAGATAGTGCGCCTCGAGCTCGTCGATGGAGATGTCGATGCCGGCCTTGCGCGCGGTGATGCGGGCGTCGACGATCAGGCCGTAGGGCACCTGGCGAAGGCGCATGGCGACGAGCGTCACGATGCCGACGTAGGCGCCGGCGAGCCAGGCGCGCAGCCAGACGCTGAAGAAGGAGAACACGATGCCGGCGACGACCAGCAGGCCGACGACGAGCGCGATGATTCCGATGGTGGGTAAGCTCATGGTTGAAACGTGGGTTGGAAAAACGGTGAGGAAGGCAGGGTGAATGCCGCCCCGGCGTCTAGCCGGATGCGATTACAACGAGGTGAAAGGTTTCGACCCGCGCGACGCGGAGACGTGCGCCGGTCTCGGCGAAACCCGAGTCGCAGCGCGCTTCGTAGCGGCGTCCGTTTACCTCGACGATTCCGGTCGGTCCGAGCGCGGTCACCGCCAGGGCCTCGCGCCCGACCACGTCGGACGCGCGCGCAGCCACGGGCGGCTGGCTCGCGCCGTCGACCGCCTTCTCCAAAAACATCCGACGCCCGATCCGCGTGCGCGGCAGGATGCGAAATTCGAAATACAGCAGCGCGAAGACCGCGAACAAGGCCGCGGACAGCGCGAGCAGACCACCGGCGGCCCCGTGCTCGATCCACGCGACCACCACCCCCGCGAGAAACGCGACGACGGCCGCGAAGCCGAGCACCGCGCCGGGCACGATCACCTCGAAGCCCAGCAAGAGCAGCCCCACCACGAACAAGGCGATGACGGTCGTGCTCATGGTCATTCGCGCTCCACGATGAGGACCCGGCCGGCCCGGCCTATCACGCGCACCGGCTCGTCGCGTTCCAGCGCGCCGAGCGCGGCCCGCGCCTCGTGGCGCCGGCCGCCGATCTCCACCTCGCCCATCGGCCTCATCACCGAGACCGTGCGGCCGCGCGCGCCGAGCAGGCCGTCGCCGCCCGCGCCGGGCGCCTCGGTCGCCGCGCCGATCCCTCCCATGCCCTCCTCGGGCGCTCCGGCGTCGCCGGCCACCGCGGCCTGCAGGATCATCTTGTCCCAAAACCAGCCGCGCGGGAGAAACTTCGCCAAGGCCAGGGCGCCGATCACCGCCACCCCGATCGCCGCGACGAGATTGATCAAAGGCGCGAGCAAGGCGTCGCCACCTAGCGCCGGCATCTCGCCGGGCCAGACGTCGAGCATCGACCACAGCAACGACCCGAGCATCAGCAGGGCGCCCAGGATCCCCGCCACCAGCGTGCCCGGCACGACGAAGAGCTCCACCGCGACCAGCGCGAGACCGATCCCGAACACGATCGCCGCCTCGTGGCCGGAGAGGCCCGCCGCGTAATGCCCGAAAAACACCAGCGCGAGCAGGACGCCGCCCGTGACGCCGAACACGCCGAAGCCCGGGGTCTTGAACTCGATGAACACGCAAAGCAGCCCCAGCCCCATCAGGATCGGCGAGATCGCGGTCAGCCACGAGGCGAGCTCCTCGGACCAGCTCACCTCCATGCGGACGATCTCGTAGCCGCCCTGGCCGTATTTCGTGTTCAACAAGTCCTCGAGCGAGGCGTGCGTGCCCGCCGAAAGCAGCGCGCGCGCGGGCTCGCCGTAGGTCTTGGCCGCCTCCTCCGCGGTGAGCGAAAGCAGCTCGCCCTTGGGCTTGATGACGGTGTCGCCGACCTTGAATTCGTAGTCCGCGTCCATCATCGCACGGATCACCTCGGCGCGGTAGCCCTTGCCGGCGCTGAAGGAGCGCACCTTCGCGTTGAGATAGCTGTTGATCTTCTGGCGCATGGTCGCGGCGATTTCCTCGCCTCCGCCGCTCACCGCGGCCGCGGCGCCGATGACGCCGCCGGGCGCGAAGTGGATCTCGTCGGCCACGGAGGAGATGATCGCGCCGGCGGAGATCGCCTCCTTGTTCACGTAGACGAGCGTCTCGCCCTCGAACTTGTCGAGCGCCTCCATGATCTCGAGCGTCACGCCGAGCGCGCCGCCCGGGGTCTCCATGTCGAGCACCACGGCGCGCATGCCGGCGGCCTGCGCCTCCTTCAAGCCGCGGCGGATCACGTAAAGAACGGGCTTCGCGATCGCGTCGCGCACCGGGATGACCTTGACCCGTGCCGACGGCGCGCCGCCCGCCCTCGCCTCGGCGGACGCCGCCGCGGACGAGACCACGGCCGGCGGGACCTTCGCCGGCGGTTCCGTCATCTTGTCCTCCGCCGTATTTTCAACCGCCGCGGGAGCGGGGGTCGCGGAGGGCTCGCTTGGGACGGAGGGCGCGGCGGCGTCTTCGGCCCGAACCGCGGTTGCAAAAATCAAGGCCCCACACGCCGCGAGGATCCATGAACGAAGGGTTTGCATGGTTTTCCGCATCCAAATCCCGCTGCGCCGCACAAGCAAGCGCCACCGGCCGGCTTCGCGCGCAAAAACCTTTTGCCCCGCCCTTCGCCCCGCCCCATTCCTCCGCGCTCCCTCATGCTCGATACCGTCCCGTTTCTTGGAGAGACGCTTCACCGCTGGCGCGTAGGTCGCTCCACCTTCCTCGCCCACCCGGAGCGCGGCGCGCGCCTCATGAACTGGAGCCTCGATCTCGCCGACGGGTCCGTGCGCGACGTCATCCACTGGCCGGAGATCTCCAGCTACGAGGGCTTTCAATCCGTCCGCGGCGGAAACCCGATCCTCTTCCCCTTCAACGCCCGCAGTTTCGACGGCGGCGAGATCAACCATTGGCGCGCCGCCGACGGCGTGCGCCGGCCGATGCCCATGCACGGCTTCGCACGTCAGGGCCGCTTCGCCCTCGTCCGCGCCGACCACTCCGGCTTCGCCGCCGTGCTCCAGCCCGACGCGGCCGCGCGCGAAGCCTATCCCTTCGACTACGAGTTCACCGTCATCTACCGCTTCGCGCCCGCCGGACTCGCCTGCGAGTTCATCCTGAAGAACCTCGACACCCGCCCCATTCCGTGGAGCGCCGGCCACCACTTCTACTTCCACGTTCCCTGGGAACCGGGCCGCAGCCGGGCGGACTATCGTCTCTCCGTGCCCGCCACCCGCCGCCTTCGCCAGGATCCCGCCGGAAAACTCGTCCCCGGCCCCGACCTGCCCGCCTCCGAATCCCTCGCCCGCCCCGAGTGGATCGACACCTTCCACCTCGGCCTGGGCTCGCCCACCGCCGTGATCTCCCCCGGCGGCGGCGGCGGCAGCGGCGCCATCGCCGTGACCATCGGACTCGACAAAAAAGCCCCGCCGCCGCCCGAGGCCACCTTCGTCACCTGGTCCCAGACGCCGGACTCGCCTTTCTTTTGCGTCGAACCGTGGATGGGGCCGCCGAACGCCGCGGAGACGCGCGTCGGTCTTCACCACGTGCCGCCCGGCAAGAGCCAGAGCTTCGTCGTCCACGTCACGCTCGCCACCTGAGCCGCACCCGGATTGTTTTTCCCCGCCATGTCCGCCTCCCTTCTTCTGGCCGCCGCGCCCGCCCCCGCCCTCGCCTTCCTCGAAGGCATCGGCGCGATGGAGATGTTGCTCGTCGCGGTGATCGGCCTGCTCCTCTTTGGCGGAAAAGGTCTGCCGGACATGGCCCGCACGCTCGGCAAAGTGGTGCGCGAATTCAAAAAAGCCTCCGCCAACGTCGAGGAGGAGGTGAAGCGCGTCATGAACGAGGAACCCGCTCCCGCGCCCAAACCCAAGCCGCGCCCGCCGGCCGCGTCGCTCCCCGCCCCGGCTCCGGCCGCGCCCGCGACCCCCGCCGCCCCGGCGCCCGCTTCGGGATCCGACGGCCCGCACGCCCCGCCGCCGGCCTCGCCCGGCGCCTGACCTCGCGCCCGACCCCGCGCGTCCACGCAGTTTCACGCCCATTCCTCCCGTGCCCATCCCGCTTCTCTACGGTTTCCTGATCGGTCTCGCCCAGCTCGTCGCGACGCTCGTGGTGTTTTCCCTCGGCCTCCACGGCTCCGCCGAAGGCCTCGCCCGGGCGCAAAAACCGGAAAGCATCATCGGCTTCGTGTTGCTCATGCTTTTGCTCGGCCTCGCCCACCGCGCCGGGAAAAAAGCCTCCCTCGCGCGCGGTGAACCCGAGCAGGCGCTCGGCGCCGCCGCCAAGCTCGCCGGCCTGACCGCCCTCGTCTCCGGCCTCTCCGCGGGCGTCTTCCAGTGGCTCTACGCCGCGCTCATCAACCCGCGGCTCGGCGAACTGCAACGCGCCCAGGTGCTCGAGCAGGCCGGCCCCGATCTCGCCAAGCTCTCGCCCGAGGCCGGCGCCGCGGCCCTGCGCCAGATCGAGGCCTACACCTCCCCCGTCGCCCGCGGCGTCGTCTTCGGCGTCAACACCCTCCTCTTCGCCGCCCTCCTCGGCATCGCCTACGCGTTGATCTTCCGCGCCGCCGTCCGCCGCGACCAGAAGGCCGGCGCGAAATCCGCCTGAGTCCGCCCGCTCCGGCGGAAAGGTAAAAGCGTCGCGTCGCCCGCCCGCGCGAGTTGCGCCGTCGTCGCGCCCGCGCAGTCTGCCCCGCATGTCCGTCGTCTCCGCGCCCGCCGCCGCACCCCGGCACTCCGAACGCACGATCCTCGTCATCCTCGCGGCGATCCAGTTCACCCACATCCTGGACTACATGATCATGATGCCCCTCGGCGCGGGGCTCATGAAACAGTTCTCCCTGTCGCCCGCCCAGTTCAGCCAGCTCGTCGCCGCCTACGGCGGGGCGGCCGCGGCGGCCGGCCTCCTCGGCGGACTCTTCCTCGACCGCCTTGATCGCAAACGTGCCCTGGCCTGGCTCTACGTCGGCTTCGCCCTCTCCACCCTAGCCTGCGCGCTCGCCCCGAGCCACCACGCCCTGCTTGCCGCCCGGCTCTCCGCCGGCGTTTGCGGCGGCCTCGCCGGCGCGGTCGTCGTCGCGATGGTCGCCGACGTGGTGCCCCCCGAGCGACGCGGCCGCGGCATGGCCTTCGTGATGTCGGCCTTCCCGCTCGCGTCCGTCGCCGGCGTGCCGCTCGGCATCCTCCTCGCCAATCGCTTCGGCTGGCACGCCCCTTTCTTCCTCCTCGCCGGCATCGCCCTTCCCATCCTGTTCGCCATCGCCCGCCTTCTCCCCCGCCGCCCGCCCTCCGCCGAAGCCGCCTCCGCCTCGCCCCTTTCGCAGATGCGCGGATTGCTCGCGGAGCCGGTCCACTGGCGCGGCTTCGCCGTCACCGCCGCCCTCGTCACCGCCGGCGGCTGCATCATCCCCTTCATGGCCCCCAGCCTCGTGGCCAACGCCGGCGTCACCGAGGACCTCCTGCCTCTCGTCTACCTCTTCGGCGGCGCCGCCACCTTCTTTTCCACGCCCTTCGTCGGCCGCCTCACCGACCGGCACGACAAACTTCACGTGCTCGCCGCGCTCACCGTGCCCGCCATCGCGTCCGCGCTGCTCGTCACCCACCTCGGCCCCGCCCCGCTCTGGGTCGTTCTGCTTGTCACCACGCTCTTTTTCGTCGGCATGTCCGGGCGCTTCGGCCCCGCCACCACCCTCGTCGCCAACTCCGTCGCCCCGCGCTTCCGCGGCGGCTTCATGAGCCTCAACTCCGCCGTGCAACAGGGCGCCAGCGCCGCCGCCAACCTCCTCGGCGGCGCGCTCATCTCCCGCGACTCCGCCGGCCACCTCGTCGGCTACGGACGCGTCGGGTGGCTCTCCGTCGGCGCCTTTCTTCTCACCCTCGTGCTCGCGCACCGGCTCCGCGCCGTCGCGCCGCACGCCGCGATCAACCGCCCCTCCGCCCCCGCCCCGGCGCGCTGAGTTCGCCGCGCCCGCGCCGCCCGACCTTTCCGTTTGCCGCCCGGGCTTTTGCGGATCATCCTTCGACCATGTTCGACCTCATCAAAAAAACCCTCCTCGCGGGCGTAGGCGCCGCGGTCGTGACCAAGGAAAAAGTCCAGGACGCGCTCGATGACTACGTGCGCCAGGGCAAGCTGAAGGCCGACGACGCCCGCATCATCGCCGAGAAAATCGCCGAGCGCGGCAAACGGGAGTTCGAGGAGATGAGCGCCCAGGCCTCCGCCCGCGCCGCCGAGCTCTTCAACCGTCACGACTCCGCCGTCACCGCCCGCCTCGCCGCCCTCGAGGCCCGCGTCGCCGCCCTCGAGGTCGCCGCCAACGCCGCCGCGAACCCGCCTCCCGCCCCGACGCGCAACGGCGAGCCCTGAGCCCCGCGAGGCGGGTCGCCTTGCCCGCCTTCCCTCACCCATCGTCGCCCCGCGCCCCGTGCCCGTCTCCTCCCGCTCCCCGCGCCTGGCTCCACGCCCCCGGCTTCCGTGACCCCCTTCTCCCTCGTCACCCACGCCGTCCGCGCCAAGGAGATCATCGGCGTCGCCGCGCGCTCCGGCTTCGGCGAGTTGCTCGACCAGATCGAACTGCCGCCGGGTTTCTGGCAGCGCTTCATCCCGCGCCCCGCCCAGCGCCGCCCCGCCTACGTCCGCATCCGCGAGGCGCTCGAGGAGCTCGGCCCCGCCTTCATCAAGGCCGGCCAGCTGCTCAGCATGCGGCCCGACGCCCTGCCGCCCGCGCTCATCATCGAGCTGCGCAAGCTGCGCAGCAACGTCGCCCCCCTCCCCTTCGCCGAGATGCGCCCCGTCCTCGAGGAATCCCTCGGACGCGCGATCCCGGACGTGTTCGCCGAGTTCGACGAAAAACCCGCCGCCTCCGCCTCCCTCGCCCAGGTCTATTTCGCCAAGCTCCACGACGGCCGCGAGGTCGCGGTCAAGGTCCAGCGCCCCGGCCTGACGCGCGTCGTCGAGACCGATCTCGCCCTTCTCGGCTTCTTCGCCGGCCAGCTCCACGCGCGCGTCGACGCGCTCAAGCCCTACGACCTCCCCGCCGTGGTCGCCGAGGTCAGCGCCGGCGTGCTCCGCGAGCTCGATTTCACCCACGAGGCGCGCAACCAGCGCTTCTTCACCGCCACCAATCCCGACCCCGGCGCGGTCTTCGCCCCCGAGGTTGTCGAGGAGTTCTCCTCCACCCGCGTGCTCGTCATGCAGCGCATCGTCGGCCGCCCCGTCGACTCCCCCGCGCTCCCTCCCGAGGCCGCGCAAAAGCTCGCGCGCGCCGGCGCGGAATCGCTCTTCCACCAGGTCCTCGTCGCCGGCTTTTTCCACGCCGACCCCCACGCCGGCAACGTCCTCGTCACCTCCGACGGCCGACTTTGCTTCCTCGACTGGGGCCTCGCCGGCCACCTCACCCGCCGCCTTCGCCACGGGCTCGCCGACCTCTTCCTCGCCGCCGTCGAGCAGGACGCCGAACGCATCGTGCAGATCGCCGCCGAGCTCGGCAGCCCCTCCGACCGCGCCGACCTCCGCGCCATGGAACGCGACGTCACCCTCGCCCTGCGCGAGGACTTCAACCGCGCCATCGGCCAGGTGAACATCGGCCGCGCGATGCTGAAGCTCCTCTTCATCTTCGGCCGTAATGGCATTTACATTACAAGCGACTATTCGCTCATGGCCAAGGCCGTCCTCTCCATCGAGGAGGTCTCCAGCACGCTCGACCCCGACTTCGACCTCAAGCGCGCCGCCAAGCCCGTCCTCGTCGAGCTCCAGCGCGAGCGCACCGGCCCCCGCGCCGTCCTGCGCGACACCCGCGCCATGGTCCGGACCACGCTCGCCAGCCTGCGCGACCTCCCCTCCGAGATCCACCGCATCATCCGCCGCGTCGAACACGACGAGCTCACGATCAAGTTCCAGCACCAGGGCCTCGAGGACGTGGACGACGCGCTCAAGACCTCCGCCAACCGCATCGCCCTCGGCTTCATCAGCGGCTGCCTCGTCATCGGCAGCTCCTTGATCGTCGCCTCCCGCGACGGCGTGAACAACGGCCTGAGCATCGTCGGCTACGTCCTCGCCGCCCTCATCGCCGCCTACGTCGTCTACGGCATCTTCCGCGAAGGCCGCTGAAGGCGCGCCCCGGAAAGGGGGCCGCCAACCTGGTCCCCCAGCGTCCCCCCCGGCACGAATTTCGGCAGCACGCGCTGATGCCGGGCCTTCCCCGGGCCGTGCAGCAGCAGGTCCGCGATCAGTTGCGCGAGCTTACGCCCCAGCTCCACGCCGTCCGCCCGATAGCATGCGGTCGAGGGCACGGTATGGCGCAAAAAGTGGTCGTCCCAGCCCGCGATCAAGGCCGCCTCGTCCGGCACCCGGACCCCCGCCCGCAGCAACACGCACAGCACGCTGAGGCAGTCCTCCGGGCACGAGGCGTAAAACCCGGTCGGCCGCGCGGCCCCCGCGATCAGCTCCTCGACGACACGCTGGATCGCCTCGGGCGTCGGTTCATACTCGATCACCCGCGCCTTCCGCCCCAGCCGCTCCGTCTCCTCCTGAAACATCGCGGCGGCCAGCCGGTCGCCCCGACTGGTGAACTTCGCCATCAGATACACGCAGTCGCGATGGCCCCGGCGAAAAAACATCCCCGCCGCGTGCCGCGCGCTCGCCCGGCTGTCCGGATACACGCAGGGCAGCTCGACGCCCTCGTGAACCCGCCCGAGCGCCACGCATATCCGGGGCCGCGCCTCGAACCATCGCTGCATCGGCTCCGTCGAGTAGAGCAACAGCCACGCCGCCGTGTCGGGCAGGGAGTCCAGCCGCTCCAACTCCTCCGGCATGTGCCGTTTGAACACCATCGGCCGATGCTCGAACTCCAGCCGGTAGCCCATCGCCGCGATCCGCTCCGTAAGCTCCACCAGCGCCGCGTGGCTTTCCGACCCGAGCGCCGTCAGGGGATACGGCGCCAGCACCCGGACCGTCTTTCCCGCCTGCGACGACTCGGCGGTCCGCTTAACGCAAATCCGGTGATGCCTCCCGCGCCCGCCCGGCTCCACCCGCCGCTCGCGCACCAGCTGGTCGAGCGCCCGCCGCAACGTCACCCGGCTCACTTGCAGCTCCCGACAAAGCTCCGCCTCGCTCGGCAGACACCCGCCCCACCGGCTCGCATCGATGCCCTCCCGCAGGACGGAGGCGACTTGATCGCATAACAACACGCGGCGGGGGATCTGTTTCATGTCCTGATCGGCACCCCACCGGTTGTCTTATCAAAAGACAAGGCGGGCCTCCGCCTTTCCGTTTGCTGGGGCGCTCCCCGGTTCAAGGCTCGTCGCATGCCAGGCGCCGCTCCTCCGGCCGCGCCCGGCGCCCAACCTTCCGTTCCCATGAAACGCATCCTCGCCTTCTGTTCCCTTTTCATGCTCGGCCTTCCCCTCGCCCTCCAAGCCGACGCCGCGGCCCCGGCCGCGCCGCGAGAACGCCTCGACTTCAACGCCGGCTGGTCCTTCCGCCAGGGCGACCCGTCCGACCTCGGCGACGCCGTCTCCTACGCCAAGCTCAAGCCCGCCCTGCTCCACGGCTCCAACGCCTTCACCCGCAGCCCCGCTCCCGCTCCCGGCGCGCCCTCCGTCGCCCGCGTCGACGTCGCCCTCGCCAACTTCGACGACTCCGCCTGGCGCAAGCTCGACCTCCCCCACGACTGGGGCATCGAGGGCCCCTTCAAACTCGAATACCCCGGCCACACCGGAAAGCTCCCGTGGTGGGGCGTCGCCTGGTATCGCAAGACCTTCGACCTCCCCGCCGCATCCGCGCCGGGCGAACGCCATTACCTCGATATCGACGGCGCGATGTCCTACGCCACCGTCTGGTGCAACGGTCAGTTCGCCGGCGGCTGGCCCTACGGCTACAGTTCCTTCCGCGTCGATCTCACGCCCTTCCTCCGCGCCGGCGAGCGCAACACCGTCGCCGTCCGCCTCGACAACCCCGAGGACTCCTCCCGCTGGTATCCCGGCGGCGGCATCTA
>JACCDY010122014.1_pt1 | contig 72743 bp, 55 predicted proteins | sample 7446391 | NCBI WGS metagenome assembly JACCDY01 (sample SAMN15323451, study PRJNA562643) | freshwater metagenome | isolation source: river surface water | place: USA:Blue River Watershed | collected 2017-08-18
CGCCCTCCAAGCAGCCGTGAAGAAACTCGCCAAATAAGTCCCTTTCAAAATGAGCAACTCCCCCCTTCCTCCCTCCGCCGCCGGCCAGGATTACCACGTCGCCGACATCAAGCTCGCCGACTGGGGCCGCAAGGAGATCGCCATCGCCGAGCACGAGATGCCCGGCCTCATGGCCGTCCGCAAAAAGTGCGGCCCGTCCAAGCCTCTCGCCGGCGTCCGCGTCACCGGCTCGCTGCACATGACGATCCAGACCGCCGTCCTCATCGAGACGCTGGTCGCCCTCGGCGCCAAGGTGCGCTGGGCCTCGTGCAACATCTTCTCCACCCAGGATCACGCCGCCGCCGCCATCGCCGCCACCGGCGTGCCGGTCTTCGCCTGGAAGGGCGAGACCCTCGAGCAGTATTGGGACCTCACCTGGAAGGCCATCGTCGGCCCCGACGGCCAGGGCCCGCAGCTCGTCGTCGACGACGGCGGCGACGTCACGCTCCTTCTCCACAAGGGTTTCGAGCTCGAGAAGGGTAGCGACTGGGTGAATACGCCTTCCGGCTCGCACGAGGAGCAGGTCATCAAGGACCTCCTCAAGAAGATCCACGCCGAGGATCCCCTGGTCTTCACTCGCCTGGTCAAGGACTGGCGCGGCGTCTCGGAGGAGACCACCACCGGTGTCCACCGCCTCTACCAGCTCCACGAGCAGGGCAAGCTCCTCGTTCCCGCGATCAACGTGAACGACTCCGTGACCAAGTCGAAGTTCGACAACCTCTACGGCTGCCGCGAGTCGCTCGCCGACGGCCTCAAGCGCGCCACCGACGTCATGATCGCCGGCAAGGTCGCCTTCGTGGCCGGCTACGGCGACGTGGGCAAGGGCTCCGCCCACTCGCTCAAGGGCTTCGGCGCCCGTGTCATCGTCTCCGAGATCGACCCGATCAACGCCCTCCAGTGCGCGATGGAAGGCTTCGAGGTGAACACGATCGAGAGCACGCTCGGCAAGGCCGACATCTACGTCACCACCACGGGCAATAAGGACATCATCACCCTCGAGCACATGCGGGCGATGAAGGACCAGGCCATCGTCTGCAACATCGGCCACTTCGACAACGAGATCCAGGTCGACCGCCTCAAGAAGGCCCCCGGCGTGAAGCACGTGAAGATCAAGGACGGCTACGACGCCTACACCTTCGGCGACACCGGCCGCACCATCTACCTCCTCGCCGAGGGCCGGCTCGTGAACCTCGGCTGCGCCACCGGCCATCCGTCATTCGTGATGTCCAACAGCTTCACCAACCAGACTCTCGCCCAGCTCGATCTCTGGAAGAACAAGGACACCTACGCCGTCGGCGTTTATCGCCTGCCCAAGCACCTCGACGAGGAGGTCGCCCGTCTCCACCTCGAAAAGATCGGCGCCGTGCTCACCAAGCTCACGCCCGATCAGGCGCAGTATCTCGGCGTGTCCGTCGAAGGCCCGTATAAGCCCGAGCACTACCGCTACTGAGCGGACGGGGTTCTTCATCCCTTGGGCCGGCCTGCGTTTCGCGGGCCGGCTTTTTGTTTTCAACCCCCGCGCGGCGTCGCCCGTCTTCGCGAGGGCGTCGGTCTGGGTATATCGGGATCGCCGCCGACCACGTGGAGTCGGCGGCCTCCTCCGCGCTCGATCCGGAGATAAAGCACTCCGGGACGCGCGCTCCGTGCGCCTGCCCAGTCTCGACTCTAGCGCCGCCGGCTTCGTCTGCCCGTCCGCGTCGTCCATCCTCGTCGCTTTCCTGTATTTTCTCCGTGCCCATCCGCGGAAACCGTGGTTAACCGTTCTTTTTCAACCCTACCTCCTACCTCCTATGGGACGCCAATGGCTTCACGCGAAACGCGCCATCGTTAACAACAAGAAGGGCCAGATCGTCGGCAAACTGGTGAAAGAAATCACCGTCGCCGCCAAACTCGGAGGCGGCGACATCGCCGCCAACGCCCGACTTTTCGCCGCGGTGGAGAAGGCCAAAAAGGCCTCCGTCACCCGCGACGTCATCGAGCGCGCCATCCACAAGGGCGCCGGCACCGGCGGCGAGAAGACCGACATCACCGCGGTCACCTTCGAGGGCTACGCCCCACACAAGGTCCCCGTCGTCGTCGAGTGCTACACCGACAATGTCCAGCGTCTCGCCCCCGAGATGCGCGTGCTCTTCAAGAAGGGCATCCTCGGCACCACCGGCTCCAACAAGTTCCTCTTCGACCACGTGGGCATCGTCGAGGCCCACACCCCCGCCGCGGCGCCCGATCTCGAGGCCGCCGCCATCGAGGCCGGCGCGAACGATTTCGCCCCCCTCGGCCACGCCGAGAACGATGACATCCCCGCCGAGGGCGTCAGCGGCGCCCGCTTCCTCTGCGATCTCACCTCCATCCACGCCGTCGCCACCTGGCTGAAGGCCAACGGCTGGACCGTCGTCACCTCCGAGATGGGCTACATCGCAAAGCAGTATCCGGAACTCAACGACGAGCAGCGCGCCGAGGTCGGCGATTTCCTCCACGCCCTCGAGGACAACGACGACGTCCAGCGCGTCTGGGCCGCGTTCCGCTAAGCGCGCTCCCGCCCCTTCCGTTCTCCGGGTCGTCCCTTCCGGCGGCCCGGCTCAGGAGGGCTTGCGGCCGCTGGCGAGCAGGGTCTCGAAATGCGGCGCCTGCTCCTCGCGGGCGACGCCCACGACCTCCACGGATTGAAAGCCGGCGCTTTCGAGGAATCCATGCAGCGCGTTCTCGGTGAAGCCGAGCCAGACGTCCGCGTAGAGTTCCCGCGCCTTTTCAAACGAGTGCTCCCTGAGATCGAGCACGAGGAGCTGGCCGCCGGGACGCAGGATGCGGAAAGCCTCGGACACCGCGGCGCCCGGGTGCTGCGCGTGGTGCAGGGCCTGGCTTAGGATCGCGAGGTCGACCGAAGCGTCGGGCAGCGGCACCTCCTCGATGTCGCCCAGCTTGTAGGCCAGGTTGCCGAGCCCGTTTTTTTCGGCGAGGGCGGTGCCCACTTCCACCATCTTGGGCGAGCGATCGATGCACCACACCTGGCGGGCGCGGCGCGCGAGCAGCTGGGAAATGAGGCCTTCGCCCGCTCCCAGATCCGCGATGTCGATCGCGGGCGCGAGCCGGAGCGCGAGGTGGCCGATGGCCTCCCACGAGCGCCCGGGACAGTAGTTTTTGCCCAGACGCCCCGCGATCAGGTTAAAGTATTCCTCCTGGGTGGCGCGCCGCCGGGCGAGGGCGCGCGCGAGGCCGGCGCGATCGGCGACCAGTTCGGGCTGCCCGGCGACCGCCTCGGTGGCGGAGCGCAAAAACGAAAGCGTGGCCGCGGGCAGGCCCTGACGGAGACTGTAGTAGGCGCGTTTGCCGTCGCGTCGGTCGTTCACCAGCTCCGCGGAGCGCAGCAGCGCGAGCGAGGATGAGATGCGGGACTGCGCCATTCCCAGGATGTCTTGCAGCTCGGCGACCGACAACTCCTCGCGGAGCAAAAGGGCGAGGATGCGAAGGCGGGTGGGGTCGGCGACAAGTTTAAGGGTATCCCAGGAAGTGTTCACGTGTGTGCCTCGACCAAGGAAAGAGCGGAGCCCGGCCGACTTGTTCAACGCCTATCGTGCGAGCCGCCCCCGACCGACGCACATGCACACGCCGCTTTCGGCCTTCTGCTCCGTTTTATCCGGCCCTGGACTAGTCTGCGCCCCCCAGTTGCATGAAGAAAAAACCCCGTAGAGTTATGGGGGTAAAATCTGTAAGGTGATCGTAAGCGTTCGCGCTTACTCCCATGCATTCTGTTTTTTTCCTTTTGGCCGGTGTGCTCCTCCTATGCTGGCCTACCGCATGGATTTGTCGAAACCGCGTGCGTTTTTTGCCGATCGAAAACCTGATCGAGCGTCCCGCGCTGGTGAGCAGCTGGCTCAGCCATGTGGTGTGGTGGAATCTTATCCGCGCCTGGTTCGGTGTCTGGCTCCTCCGCGCGGCCGAGGTTGATCTGCTCGGAAACGCCGCCCGTCATCAACTTATCATCGGATACAACGGCGTCGTCCAATTGGTCGGCTTGGTGTTGCAGATGTTTTTTTACCGCACCCGCGACAATGAGGTGCCGCTTCCCGTCTCCTACGGCTTTGGTGTTTTGCTCGCCATTTTGCCGCCCAGCATCGCCTTGCCCGCCGTCGTGCTCGGCGTGGCGACCAGCATCGCCTGCCGCAGTTTTTCCATCGGGTGGGCGGCTTCCGGTCTGCTGGTGGGCGTGTTGGGCTTCTTGCTCGCTCTCTCCAAATACCAACTACTCAAGGCCGGTCTGCTTTTTGCCGCGCCCTTGCTGGCGGTCATAGGCACCAACCGCCAATTCGTCGTGCCCGTCTGGCAGGGCGTCCGCCACGGCCACCCCGTCGCTTCGCCCTACTCATCCCGCCTCCGTTGAGACGGCGCGGCGAGACCGGGCGCACGCTTCGTCGCCCGGAGTAAACACAGGGGGTCGAGCTCGTCTCGATTTACGCCAACGGCTCTATTTCCTCACTTCCGCCGTCTTCGGACAAAAATCCGCCGCGAGAAATTCCGATACCGAACCCCGGCACGAACGATTTACGGCCATGCGCGTCCGGCGTGCTGAACGCGCGGGGGGATGTTCCTGCCTTGGTGGCGCTTTGCCGGCTTCTCCACGCCGTATCCCGCGGCACAAATCGGGCCTTGGCAGGCTTGGGGATCGTTTTGCCGCGGCTGTTTTAAAATATGCCGCGGAGATTCGAGGATATGCCGCACGCATAAAATCATTTTGCGCAGGCATATAAAAGCAAATGCATCCGTTTTACGACTTGCATTTGGTTAATGAGGTTTGATTAGGGTATTTACGTATCTCCCTTTCCGCATCCTTGGGGATGCGGTTGATGGGGAGCATGATCCAAAAACATCCACCCCGTAATAACCCATGTCCGATCAACCTATCCCGACCGCCGCCGATGACTCCGATCCCGAGAAGGCCCGCCGTAATTCCGAAATTCGCGAAGCCGTCCTCGATGAGGTGACCCTGGCGAACGATGTCGCCATCGCCGGCCGCAAGCCGGAATACCTAAGCCGCCTCCTGGAAGACGCCCTCGAGGAGCCGCAGCTGGTCGATTTGGAGGAGGCCGTGAAAACCGTGCGCGGCCTGATCACCACCGTCGGCGGCAAACGTAGCGACACCCGGCACTCGACGCGCGAGCAAAACAAACTTCGCGACGCCCTGCTCATTCAGCTGGGCAAGGTGCGCGCCTTGGCGAAGAAGGTATACGAACGCGGGAATCCGCGTCGCGCGGACTACTACATCGGCAAGCAGGTGGACAAAAGCCGCGCCTTCCTTTGCCAGGTCTCGGAATCCATGATCACCCACGCCAAGACCGACCCGGTGCTCAAGATCTCCCCGCGCCTGTTGACCGCCTTCCAGGGGGCGTTCGACGCCTATATGGCCGAGCGCAACAACCAGACCGACAAGCGAACCGAGGCCTCCGAGGAGATACAGGCCCTGTCCGAGGCGGCCAAGGAACTGGCCGTCCTGCGGCGCGCCGTGCAATACGCGGCCGACGCCACCTGGCCGGCGCGCGAAAAGCTTCACGCCCCGATTCGCCGGGAGTTCAGGCTCCCGATCAATCGCGGCCTGGTGTAAATCGACGAGGGCCCGACCGGGCCATGCCGCACCCGGCGAGAGGCGAGGGGATGAGCGGGCGGATTTCGCCCCCGCGCCCCTCGCCGCGCCGGGTGTTTTGTTTGGTCGCCGCCCGAGCGTTGGCGGCCCCCCGGGTTCAGGCGTCGCGCCTGCCGTGCTTATCGACGTGGACCCCGACGCGGCGACCTCCGCCCATGCAGGCGCCCGGCCGGACACGTTTCGTGAAAAAATTACGGCTTCAGTTCAAAATGAATTGAAATCGCCTAAAAACTGCGTCGGTCTCCCCGGCAGTGAGCTCCGGAGTCCTCTCATCCCGCAGTCGGTCTGTGTCCGCGCATCGGACGTTTCTCCGGCCGTCCTCTTTCGACTCCCGTGGCTAAAGCCTCCGTCCTTCTTTCGTCCGATTCTCAGGATCTTCGGTCCGCTGGCGCTCCGTCCATGCCAGGCCTCGGCGCGTTCGAGGCGGAGGTGGTGGCGGTCTTTGCCGATCTGGTCGTTCTCCTCGGCCTGCCGAAATCGATGGGGGAGATCTACGGATTGGTGTTTGCGTCGGCGGAGCCGCCCACCTTCGCGGATATCGAGCAAAAGCTGGGCTTGAGCAAGGGCTCGGTCAGCCAAGGGCTTCGGGCTTTGCGCGAACTGGGCGCGGTCCGCGAAGCGGATGCTCCAGGAGAAAAAGGGCTTGGCGAGCCGGCCGGGCGTGGTCCGCGCGAAGGGCAGGCCAAGCCGGCGGGTGTGGACGGCGACATGGGCGCGACCGGCACGCGGGCCATACGCTGGCAGGCGACCACGGAACTGCGCCAGTTGATCGGCACTCTTTTGCGCGAACGCCTCACGCCCTACCTGGGGCGCCAGGATCAGCGAATGGACAGCGCCGAGGCGGCCTTGGAGCGCCAGGCGCCGGAGCTTTCCGCCAAGCATTACAAGCTTCTCAAAAAGCGCCTCGAGAAGCTTCAATCCTGGCAATCGCGCGCCCGCACCGTGCTCCCCGTGATCGGGAAGCTCCTCTGAGGCCTCCCCCTCGTCTCTTCGCGTCGTTCACCCTTTTTCGCTTCAAACCCAACATATCCCCATGAAAGCAGTCATCCTCGCCGGCGGCCTTGGCACGCGCATCAGTGAAGAAACCCACCTCAAGCCCAAACCCATGGTCGAGATCGGGGGAAAGCCGATCTTGTGGCATGTGATGAAGATCTATTCCGCGCACGGGATAAACGACTTCGTCATCTGCGCGGGTTACAAGGGCTACGTCATCAAGGAGTATTTCGCGAATTACTTCCTCCACATGTCGGACGTCACCTTTGACATGAAGGACAACCGCATGGAGGTGCATCACCGCCGTTCCGAGCCTTGGCGCGTGACGATCGCGGACACCGGCGACGCGACCATGACCGGCGGCCGCCTCAAGCGCGTGCGCGAATATCTGGGCGACGAGACCTTTTGCTTCACCTACGGCGACGGGGTGGGGGATGTGAACATCACCGAACTCGTGGCCTTCCATAAGCGCGAGGGCCGTCTCGCCACGCTGACCGGCGTCCAGCCTCCCGGCCGTTACGGAGCCCTCGATATCGAGGGCTCCCGGGTCACCAGCTTCCAGGAAAAGCCGGTGGGCGACGGCGGCTGGATCAACGGCGGTTTCTTTGTTCTGGAGCCGCGCGTGATCGACTACGTCGAGGGCGACTCGACCATCTGGGAGCGCAAGCCCATGGAGCGCCTCGCGCACGAGGGCCAGATGGGCGTGTATAAGCATACCGGATACTGGCAGCCGATGGACACGCTTCGCGAGAAGCAGCAGCTCGAGGAGTATTGGGCCTCGGGCAAGGCGCCGTGGAAAATCTGGAAGTAAACCGCCATGTCTTTCGCCGATATCTATCGAGGCAAGCGAGTCTTGCTCACCGGGCACACCGGTTTCAAGGGCGCCTGGCTCGCCGAGTGGCTTCTCTCCCTCGGGGCCGAGGTCACCGGTTTCGCGCTTCCTCCGCCGACCGCGCCCTCTCTGTTCGACCAGCTCGGGCTGGCCGCGCGGCTGCGTCACATCGAGGGCGATGTGCGCGATCTCGCCGCCGTCCGCGCGGCGTTCGCGGTCGCCCGGCCCGATTTCGTCTTCCATCTCGCGGCGCAGCCTCTCGTGCGGCTTTCCTACGAGCAGCCCACCGAGACCTTTGCCGCGAACGTGATGGGCACGGCTAATGTGCTCGAGGCCGCGCGGCTCGCCGCCGATCCGGCCCGCCCCTGCGCGATCGTCGCCGTCACCACCGACAAGTGCTATGAAAACCGCGAGTGGGTCCATAGCTATCGCGAGGAGGATCCCATGGGCGGCTACGACCCCTACAGCGCGTCGAAGGGCGCGGCCGAGTTGGTGATCTCCTCCTATCGGCGCTCGTTCTTTTCCGCCGCCGACTCCGCCGTGCGGCTTGCCTCCGCGCGGGCCGGCAACGTCATCGGCGGCGGCGACTGGGCCTTGGATCGCATCGTGCCCGATTGCATGCGCGCCTTGGCTCGGGGTGATTCGATCCCGGTCCGCAACAAGGTCGCGACCCGCCCTTGGCAGCACGTCCTCGAACCGCTTTCCGGTTACCTTTGGCTTGGCGCCGCCTTGGTCGCTCCTCGTGGCGGAAGCGCGGAGGCGCTTTCGTCGGCCTCCGCGAATCGAAACGGCTCCGCCGTTCCGCTACATTTTCCGCCGGCCACCTATGCTTCGGCCTTCAATTTCGGCCCGGCGCTCGCCTCCAACAAGACCGTCGCCGAGCTCGTCCAGGAGATCCTCAAGCACTGGCCCGGCCGCTGGGAGGACAAGAGCGATCCCAAGGCCCCGCACGAGGCCAAGCTGCTCAACCTCGCGACCGACAAGGCTCACCACCTGTTGGGCTGGTCGCCCGTCTGGCCCTTTGCGGAAACCATCGCCCGGACCGTCGCCTGGTATCGTGCATCCGCCGCCTCTTCAGTCGATCACCACGCGCTGACCACCGGCCAGATCGCCGATTACACCGCATCCGCCCGCGCCGCGGGCCTTGTGTGGTCGATCTGATCTCATTCTTACCAGCCCTCCCTATTAGCCACATTAGCGTTCATTAGCGGTTAAAAATCCTTTCCGACATGCCGACTCCTACCGAACTCAAAGCCGAAATCCTCCGACTCACCCGCGAATACTCCGCCCTCATGCATACGGGGCAACGTCCGGGCGACGATCCGGCGCACGCGTCTTGGACGCCCGGCCAGACCATTCCTTACGCCGGACGCGTCTTCGACCAGGACGAGGTGGAGGCGGCCGTGGGCGCCACGCTTGATTTCTGGCTCACCCTGGGACCCGAGGGCGAGGCGTTCGAGAAGGAACTGGCCGCGCTGCTCGGCGTGAAACACAGCCTCCTCGTCAACTCCGGCTCCTCCGCCAATCTCGTGGCCTTTGCCACGCTCACCACGCACAAGCTGCCGGCGCACAAGCGCATCCTGCCCGGCGACGAGGTGATCACGGTCGCGGCCGGATTCCCCACCACCGTCTCCCCCATCATCCAGTTGGGCGCCGTCGCCGTCTTCATCGACAACGACCCCGCCACCGGCAATATCCGCCCCGAGCAGCTCGAGTCCGCCTACGTGGCCGGCAAGACCAAGGCGGTGATGATCGCCCACGCGCTGGGCAATCCCTTCGACCTCGGCGCCGTGTTGGAATTTTGCCGCAAGCATGATCTCTGGCTCGTGGAGGACAACTGCGACGCCCTCGGCTGCACCTACTCCATGCCCGTCGCCCGCGCCAAGGCGCTCGGCATCACGGAAAACTCGCCGGGCATTCCCTCCGACGGGGTGAACATCACCCGCTACACCGGCACCTGGGGCGACATTTCCACGCAGTCTTTTTATCCCCCGCACCATCTCACGATGGGCGAGGGCGGGGCGGTCAACATCATCAGCCGCCCGCCGCTCAAGACCTACGCCGAAAGCTTCCGCGACTGGGGACGCGACTGCTGGTGCGCCTCGGGCAAGGACGACACCTGCGGCAAACGCTTCGGCTGGCAGCTCGGCGAGCTCCCGAAGGGTTACGACCACAAGTATATCTACAGCCACCTCGGCTTCAACCTGAAGCCGCTTGATCCGCAGGCCGCCATCGGTCGCAAGCAGCTGAAAAAACTCCCCGCCTTCATCGAGGCGCGAAAGCGCAACTGGGAAGTGCTTCGCGCCGGCCTTGCCGAGTTCGAGGACGTCTTCGATTTCACCCTGCCCACCCACGCCACGCGCTGGCTGCCGCCCTCCGCCCGTAGCGGAACGGCGCGCTCCGTTTCGAATCTCTCGGCCTCCGACCGCTTCCCCTTCGAGTCCTGCTTCGAGTGGGACCAGACCGGCGGCCGCACCGACACCTCTTGGTTCGGCTTCATGCTGCGCGTGAAACCCGGCGCGTCCTTCAGCCACACCGATCTCGCCCGGCATTTGGACGAGAAAAAGATCGGCAACCGCATGTTCTTTGGCGGCAACCTGCTCCGGCAGCCCGTTTTTGTGCAGCTGAAGAAAGATCGCCCGGACGCCTTCCGGGTCGTCGGCGAGATGAAGGGCGCGGACGAGATCATGAACCAGGCTCTGTTCCTGGGCACCTACCCGGGCCTCACCGCCGAGATGCTGGCCTATGAGATCGCCGTGATCGGCGAGTTCGTGAAGTCCAAGCGGGGCTGATCGCGGCGAATGCTTCTCTTCGTCACGGGTGCCTCGGGCTTTGTCGGTCGTCATGTGGTCGCGCGAGCGCTACATGAGGGGCACTCCGTGCGCGCGCTCGTGCGTGATCCCGGCTCGGCCGGCTTGGCGCCTCATCCGCGCCTGCAAATCGTGCCGGGCGGTTTGGATCAGGCGAAGCCGGGTTTGTTCGACGGCTGCGATGCCCTCTTGCATCTGGCCGCCCACGGGGTCGTCAGCGGGATGAACGACTGGGACGGCTGCTTCTCGGTCAACGTGGAGCAAAGCCTCGCGCTCTGGCGTCGGGCGATCGAGCGGGGAATTCGGCGCCTCATCCTCTGCGGTTCCTGTTTCGAGTATGGACGCAGCGGGGAGCGCTACGAATTCATTCCGGTGGACGCTCCCTTGGAACCGACCGGTGCGTATCACGCATCGAAGGCCGCCGCCACCATGGCCGCCCTGGCTCTCGCGGTGGATAAACAGGTCGAGGTGGCGATCCTCCGTCCTTTCCATGTTTTTGGCGAAGGAGAAGCCCCCCACCGGTTCTGGCCCGCCTTGCGTCAGGCGGCGAGGGACGGAGTCGATTTTCCGATGAGCAGCGGCCTGCAAGTCCGGGACTTTGTGCCGGTGGAGCAGGTGGCGGCCGATTTTGTCGCGGCGGCCTCGGACACCGGGCTCGAGGCAGGGCGTCCCGTCATTCGCAACCTGGGCACCGGGCATCCCCAGACCCTGTTGTCCTTCGCTGAAACGTGGTGGGGCCGTTTTGGAGCGACGGGCAAACTCCGCCCCGGAGTGCTGCCGACGCGGCAAAATGAAGTGATGCGCTACGTGCCGCTGATCTGAGACCTGCGCATGTCATCTCTTCTTCAAAAGTTCTCTCTCCGGTCCTGGATTAGCAAGGATGTCGCGGCGTCCCTGATCGGGTGGACGCTGCGGATCTTGGGCGCCGCCTGCGGTTTTTTCACCTTCCGCCAGTTGTTCTCCGCGGTGGGCTCGGAAGGCGTCGCCGCCGTGGCCATTCTACAGTCCATCGGGGGGTGGATCGCGATTTTGGAGGTGGGCACCGGCTTTGTGGCGCAAAACTTTCTCGTGAAGTCCGCGGTCGATAAAACCGACGCACGGCCGGGACTTCGCGGCCTGCTGATGCGTCCGCTTTATCTCTCGGCCGCCGCCGCGGTGCTCCTCGTGGTATTTCACGGGGCTTGGTTTAAATTTGTGACGGCGGGCGACGCGGCCGCCAGCTTGCACGAAGCGCCAACCTTGGTGTTCGCCTGCACAATCTTTTTCCTGCTCAGCGTTCTTTCCGGACCGGTCATTCGCATCCTCTATGCCGAAGGGAAAACGGTTTTGGCCAACTCCCTGCCGGTGTTGGGCAGCGTGCTCAACCTGGTGGCGGTGCTGGTGTGCCAATGGCTGGGCGTCAAATCCCTCGCCGCCTACATTTGCTGCATGATCGCGCCGCCGGTTCTGCCGCTCTTGTATATTGCGTTCCGGCGCATCGGAGCGGGGGCGGGACAGGCGAGCGCATCGACCGTCGCCGAGCTGCCGGCCTGGGGGGGGCATATGAATTACACGCTGTTCAATTTCGCTTCGATCTTGGTTTTGCGTGTCGATGTCTATGTATTGAGCCGGGTTTTGAGCGCGGAACAGCTCGTGGCGTATATCTCGGTTCAAAAAATATTCAGCCTAGCCTTCATGGGGCCGCAAACCTTGCTATCCACGGTGCATCCCAAATTTAGCTCGTTATATATCCAGGGACGGCACTCCGAGCTGAGGCGAACTGCTTTAAAATACGCGCTTGCGCCAAGTGTCGCCTTGGTCGGAGCCGCCTTGGTGTTGGTTGCCTTTGACAGGCAGATATGTCCGCTTGTCACCGCCAGGCATCTGAATTTTTTTGGCGCAGGGGTCATTTTGTCCGCGCTGCTTTACTACTGCTTGCGAGTCTGGACCGATGCTTGGGCCACGGTCTTGTTGGCCACCAATCAAGCCAAAAGGCTACTCGTCCCTACTTTGCTTCAAGGAGCCGTATCCGCGCCGCTGCTGTATTGGATAGGATTATCTTGGGGCGGGGCGGGTGGCTTTGTCGCGCTTGTTTTGGCATTTATACTAACCACGGCATGGGCGGCACCGTTGCTCGTCTTTGAACCCAAGTCGGCGAATATTAGTTGCGCATGAGATTGTCTATTTGTATTCCGGCTTACGGCAGGCAGTCGCAGATCACTGAACTGCTCGAATCGATCTCAACCGCGGTTCGTCATTCCGCCGGTGTTTGGCACGAGGTTGAAGTGGTGGTATCCGACAATGCATCCACCCCTCCCTTGTCTCTGCCCTCGTTTGATGGCGTCGGCGGCTTGAGCGTCAGGCTGATTCGCCAATCCAGCAACATAGGTGCGTCCCGCAATTTTATCGCGGCCGCTTTGGCGGCGACCGGCGATTACTGCTGGTGGATGGGTAGCGATGACGCCATTGATCAAGACGCCTTGCTGCAAATACACCAGCAGGTGAAGCGGGCCGGCGACGGGCAGCTCTGGGTTTTCGACCGGTTCGATTGGCATTCCGCGACCGGGCGCGTGTCGACGCGTGCTTGGTATAGAGGCTTGGCTCCTGAGGCGACTTTCGACTTAACCCAGGATGGCGATATTGTGAAACTGGCCGATGCAAGCATGGGGGTCGGCGGTTTGTTTAGTTTTTTGGGGTCGTTGATTTTCAGGAGGGATTGCTTCTCGTTTGCTGGCGTGCCTGATTCGATTTTCAAGACCGCCTATCCCCATGTTTATATTTTGCTGAGGGCTCGTCCACGCGTTGTCTGCAATATTCCCCCGGTTGTAAAATGCAGGATCGGTGACGATTCCTTCGCCGACCATAGCGCGTTGCGTCGCTTGTTGGTGGATATCGACGGATACACGACCGTGTTAAGCGAATTGAAATGGCCTGAAGCGGTGCGGGCGAGTATAGATCAAGCCGTGGAGCGGGAATTGGCCGGAAACTATTTCAAGGGTGCAGCAAATACCCTTAATCTTTTTGTCCGTTCGAATCCACAAGATATAAAGCGGATGCGCTATTGGCTCGCGCCGAGAGAGAGTTTGCCCGTCTCCATTAAGTGCATTGGCTGGTTGCCGACTTGGGTGTTGGCAATTGTGCGAATTGTTAGGCGCGCCCTTAAAGCGCTTCTGGGCAAGCGATGAACCAGTGATTTGAGATCTAAATATTATGCGTTTATTGAATAAATCCATGCCGATTCCAGCCGCGATGGCGGTGCTGGTTTCCGGATTGGTTATCTGCGTGCTGATGGTCTTCCCGCAGATTCCGATCAAGTTCCGTTATCTGGCCGTCGTGGCCGCCGGTTTGGCTGCATTTCATTCTGATGTGCATCGGGCGCCGGGCGTGCGCGCCATTGCTCTCTACACCCTGTTCGTTTGTTTGGTGGGAGTCGGTGTGGTGTTTTTTACTGGTGATGGAAATTTATCCGAGGCGCTTTACGGAATTCGCGCCATGTCCTTGTGCGTCTTGGTGATGATTTTCGCCACCAATGTGACCTTGTCGGGTTTTACATTGCTTAGCTCGGCCATTCTTTTTGGCGGTTTCGTGGGAATGGTGATCGACGCATATCGTGGTCCTGCATGGCAAAAAGTGCCGTTCCCGATCTTTAGTGAGGTTCAGATTATGTTGATGGGTGAGCGTCACATGACTTCGGAGCGATTCGGCGGGTTTACTTTCGAGGCAGGCGTAATCGGTGGCATGTCGGCTATTTTCATTCTCCTTAACATGTCTATTCTACTCTTGGGCCTGTGGGATCTTCGCTTACGTATGCCGTCTCTGCTTCAATTGATTGCGGGAGGCGGAATCATCTGTGGTTTTGGAGCGATTTATCTTTCCAAAACCAAGGCGGGCTTGATTATTTTGGTCTTCGGTTTATTTGTGATGGCAATAGCTATGTTTTTTGTCCGACGGGGTGTTCCGATTTGGACGAAGTTTGTTTTATGGGGTGCAATTTTAGCGGGCTTCGCCGCGCTTCCCGTTGCTTATCGATTGATTAAGAATACGGCTACGGGTGAGTATATTGAAAAAGAAATCAGTAACGTATACTTGCTCGTTACACGTGGTTTCACTCGAGATGAGGGCGGAGGCCTGCAGACACGCATTGAATCCATGAAGATAGCTTTATATGGATTACCCTTCCGTCCCACCGGGGCTGGCCACACAAACGGTTATTTTTACGCCAAGCCTGTTCTGCAGTATATTGAGCCCACAACGGAAATGGAGTGGTTTCATAATCAAGGGCGTTACAATGGTTATAAGGGCGCGGTTTTTAACCTAATGGGGCAGGGTGGTGTTTTCGCTATTATGCTATTGATTTACCTGGCTCGAATCGTCCATCGCGGTCTGGTGCGAAGCGGCGCTTTAGGCGGCGGCGCCATCTCTGCCTTGCTTATTTCAGGTGTGTTAATGTTGGGCTTTGCGGTGGAACTGCTTCCCTTCTTTGAAATACTTATGTTGCTTGTGGGCGTAGCCTATATCGTCGACCAGCAACTGGGCGGTCTTGGGGGACTAGGCCAACGCGCAATCCAGGTCGGTCGCCCCTTGTCCGGCGCAGACCGAATCCGACGCCTACTTCACATGGGGAAGCCGATGGGGGCGCGTCCATGAGACTGTCCATCGTCATCCCCAGTTACAATCAAGGCCGCTTTATCGGACGGACGATTGATTCGGTTTTGTCGCAAGGCGACCCCGACTGCGAGGTGATCCTCATGGACGGTGGCTCGACCGACGACACCATGCAGGTGGTCGAGCGCTATCGGGACAAGCTGGCGGTGGTGGTGTCGCAAAAGGACGGCGGGCAGAGCGACGCCCTGCAACGGGGCTACGCCTTGTCGACCGGAGACTACATCGGTTGGCAGAATTCGGACGATATCTATCTGCCCGGTTCTTTCGCGAAGTTTCGCGCCCTGCTCGCGGACGACGCGAGCCGCGGCAAGGCCGCGGATGTTTATTTCGGGAATCAGGTCGTGATCGGGCCGAATGACGAGGTGCTTTACGGAAAACTGTTCGGACCTTTTCGCACCGAGCACCTTCTCTACGCGGGCTGGAATATCACCAACCAGAGCAGTTTTTTCTCCCGCAAGGCCATCGAGCGGATAGGCGGCTTCGACGCCTCGCTCCACTACGCGATGGATTTTGATCTGTATGTTCGCTTGGCACGGTCCGGCGCTCGTTTCGCCTGGCACGATGCGTATTGGGGCGGCTTCCGTATCCATGACCTGTCCAAAGGATCCACTCTGCACAAAACGCGGGACCGGGAATACGACACCCTGCGCTCCCGCTACATTCCTGGCTATGAAACCGGACGCCCTTGGGGTGATCAGTTCCGGCTGCGTCGTTCTTTGGAGAAAGCCCGGCGGGTGGCTTGGCTGCTGGGCACCGGGCGCATCGTGCGAATGCTGAAGGACAAGCGTCAGCCCTCCGCAGACCTCCTCAAGGGATGCCCGATCCATTGAGCACTCCCTTGATATTCATCCATGGCCAACGCTTCGCCCTGGGCGCGAGTGGCCTGGCCATGCGCACTCGCTTGGCCTTTGATGCGCTGACCGTCGCTTTCGAGGATCGTCCTCGTTATCTGGTTTCGCCCGATTACCCCGAAGTGCGGGAATTGGCGGAACGTGGGGGCTGGACGCTGGTGCCGGTGAGTTCGTTTATCGAACGGCAGCCTCAAGTCTTGAGGCTTTTGCTGCGTTTGGCCTGCTTTTGGGGGGCGCCATTGTCCGTGCGCATGCGGGATCGGCTTTTTACCATGCTCGGAGGAGCGGATATGCCACCCGGTCCGGTCCAGGGCCTGTTGACCCGGTTTCCCGAGGCCACCGTGTGGCTTTCGCGCTGCGATTTGCTGCATTTGACGCGTCTGGCCGGCCCGGGGCATCGGGTGATTCTCGACTCGAACGACACCGTCGCGAATCTGGTGCGCTGCTACGATCCCCGGCGCCGCGCCCGTCTGCTCGCCGGGTTTTCACGTGCCCGGATCGCGGCCCTGATCGAGGGCCATGAGTTGGCGCTCGCGCGGCGATGCGATCGCATCATCGCCATTTCGCCCGAGGACGAGGCGTTTTATCGGCGGGCCAAGCCCGCGGCGGTGGTCTTGGAGGAGAGTTGCGTGGCGACTCCCGAAATCAAGGCCGCGGCCGTAGCTCCCGCCTATGATGTGGGTTTCATGGGCAGCTCCCATGCCGGCTCGGTCGAGGCGGCGAATAATTTTTTGCGCTTGGCCCGTGATCCCCGATTAAAAGACAAGCGTTTCGCGATGGCCGGGGGAATCTGCAAAATCTACGCCGAGGAAACCTATACCCCGGTGGAGATGTTGGGCAGGGTGGAGTCGGCGCCGGCGTTTCTGGCCTCCTGCCGGCAGATCCTGCTCTGGTCCAAGGGCGAAACCGGCACGAGCGTGAAGTTTCAAGAGGCGATTTTGAGCGGTGCCACGGTGATCGCCAACGCGCCGGCGGCGCGTTGGTCGCGCGCCATGCCCGGACGGGATTATCTCCTTTGCTCAAACGAAGAAGACGTGGTGAACCATATTTTGAACGGAACGCGTATCCAGGCCGACGGGCTTTTGGTCGAGTGCAAGGAAGCGGCCCTGCGTGACCGTTTTGCCCGACTGGCAACCCTGTAATTTTTTCCATGAGAAGCAAATCGGCCTATGTCCTCTCTCGTTCCCCTTTGGTGGTGGCGGGTTCTTTTGGCCTGATCGATGACCTGCCGGCCGGAGGGCCCATCACTGTGCTCTATCATCCGCCCTGGTGGCTGCATCCGGTGGGAGTGCTTCGGCTCCGCAAAAAGATCCAGGCGCTCACACGCAGGCGCCAAGCTCGCGTGATCATATGCGCCAACACCTGGGAGGAAGTTTGGTTTGCCCGGGCGGGTGGCCTGAAGGCTTGCCTGCACAACCAGAACATCCATGCCCGCGAGGGGGTGTTTTATCCCGAGGAAGCTTCCCCGCGTTATGACGCGGTTTATGCCGCGGCGATGGAGCCCTACAAGCGACTGCATTTGGCGAAGGACATCCAATCCCTGTTTGTATTGACCTACAAGTCGGGTCATGCCTCCGGCTGGGATTTACATCGCGAGCATCCCGAGCTAAAGCACGCGGAATACAACCGGGAGTTTTTGGGGGAGCCGGCGGTGCGATCCCTGTATGCCTCAAGTCGATGCGGACTGGCCTTATCCAAGGTGGAGGGGGCGATGTGGGCGGCGGCGGAATATTTACTGTGCGGTTTGCCGGTTGTTTCCACGCGCAATTTTGGTGGGAGAGACCATTTTAAAAACACCTTGTATTGGAAAGACGTCCCAACTGACGCCGGAGCAATTGCAGAGGCGGTAAAGAGAATTAAGGCGGATGACGTCGATCGGGCAGAGGTGCGCAAGTGTTTTTTAACAAAGGTCGCCGAGGATCGGCTTCATTTTTCAAAAGCTTTCGCTCCGCTTTGTGGATTGGATGAGTCGCCGGCTGGATTTGCAAAGCGCATCTGGGAGGGGGATGCCGGGATTGCGCGTTTTCGTGTATCCCCTGCGGAATTGAATTAATCGCAGCTTAGGCGCAATACATGCTCTTCAATAGCTTCGATTTCATATGCCTTCTAGGCATTACACTTGGGTTGTATTATCTGCCGAAGGCACGGCTCTTTCAGGTGCAGATTCTGATAGGAGCAAGTTTCGTCTTCTATGCATGGGAAGCGCCCGTGTTGCTGATGTTACTGGTGGCGTGTATAGTGCTCAATGCCTTTATCAGCTACGGCATGTCATGGACAGACGATACGGCGGGCGCACGCAAGCTTGCCGTATGCGGCGTGTTTTTTAACATAGGCTTGTTGGTATTTTTTAAATACGGCCCATTGGCGGCTCATTTGCTGCCTAAATCCGATGACGGGATCGCTGATTGGCTTATTGCGATTCCGCTTCCGATCGGAATCTCGTTTTATACTTTTGAGAACATCAGCCTCTTGGTCGATGTATTGCGGCATCGCGAGCGAGGGCTTCCGGCTTTTGTTCCTCGCAGGCTGTCGACGCATCTTTGGCACAGCTCCTTGTTCGTCGCGTTCTTTCCGCACTTGGTCAGCGGTCCCATCCTCAAGGCGGATACATTCATCCCCCAGATCGGCGGCGGGCGCCGCTGGCGGGACATACCCTGGGGATTTGTTTTTAAGTCGGTGGTGGCCGGCTTCTTTCTGAAAACGGTGGTGGCCGATAATTTGAAGGAGGTCACGTCTCTCATGACCTACCCTCAATTTGTAGGCTACTCCTCCTGGACCTTGCTTGCCCTGCTTTTCGGATATTCGGCGCAAATCTTCGCCGATTTCGCAGGCTATTCCCTGATCGCAATCGGATTGGCGGCCCTGTTTGGCTACAAGCTGCCCGATAATTTTAATTATCCGTATATCGCCGCGTCATTGGGGGAATTCTGGCGACGATGGCATATTTCTCTGTCCAGTTGGTTGCGGGACTATTTGTATTTCCCCTTGGGCGGAAACCGGCGTGGGCGTTTCCGCACCTATTTAAATCTATTTTTGGTGATGGCCATCGGCGGCTTATGGCATGGCGCGGCGTGGAGCTTTGCCATTTGGGGGCTGTATCATGGCCTTGGTCTTGCCGTGGAGCGGTGGGTTGCCGAACGTTGGCCCTCGCTGGGCACCTTGGTGCCAAGGTGGCTGGGGGTGATGTTGGCCGTGTCTTTCGTTTCACTTGGCTGGTTGCTTTTCCGGTTGCCCGATTTTGAACATGTTTTGGTCTATATCCGGTGCATCGCAGAAAATTGGGGTCTGGGCCTGGGTGGTCAGAAACGGCTTTGGATATATCTTTTCGTTTTCTGTCTTCCGGTGGTTTTGATGCATGCGTGGGCCGCAGGTGCCCTGGGTGGATCCGCGAAGGGGCGCGCACCGCGCATTGGGGATTGGGTCCTTTATGGATTCCTCGGTTTTTGTATTTTGGCTTCATCCGGTCTGCCCGGCAGCTTTATTTATTTCCAGTTCTGACGTGATCTCGCGTTCCCTATTCTTAACCTTGGGCTTGGCGCTGCTATATTCGGCGGCCCTCAAGGGTTGTTTTGGCGACATACCCCGAAGCGGATTCACGCAGCATCAGGCCAATGTGATCCGCGTGGAACGCGTTTGGCATCGCAAGGCCGCCGCGGACACGGTTTTGGTCGGCACATCTCTGGCGGCGCGTCTTCCCGGCTCCGCGTTGGGATCCCGGTTCGATTCGATAGCCCAGAGCGCAACGGGGCCCATGACCGGACTGAAACTGGTGGAGCGCATGCCGCATGCCCCGCGTCTCCTGTATGTTGAACTGAACATGCTGCATCAGGGCCTCGATCACGAGGTGCTCGATTACTTCGGATCGGAGCCCATGGCCTCGCTTAGATCTTGGCTGCCTTTATTGAGGCAATCGGAGCAACCAGTGAACTTGTTTTTGAGCTGGGTGACTTCACGTCGCCCGGAAGCCCCGGCCGCAGGTGACGAATCGCGGTTGGCGACAGGCCTCGCTTATCTAAAACCTCAGAACGAGACGGAAATGTCTCCCGATGTCCTGAAGTCGAAAATCGAGGAACTGAAGCGCTGTTTGGCGGGATTGCGCTCGAGAGGGGTGGAAATCGTTTTGGTCGAATTTCCGGTGCATCCTCAAGTTCGCGCATCCCGGCGCTATACGCAAAATTTCAACGCGCTGAGCGAAGCGTTTCCGGATCGAGACTGGGCTTGGGTGAGGCCACCCATGGACAAGGACTGGCCCGTGACCGATGGGTTGCATTTGACCTCGGCGGCGGCCGAGGCGTTTGCGCGTGTCTTGGCAAAGGATCAGGAGAGCAGATGACGGTTGATTCGCCGGCCTTATCCTTGCGTCTTGTCACGCCCACCAAGGGCGAGGCGCCGTATGGGCGCGATCTGGTCGCAACCTTGCCTACTGGCGTGGAGTGGATTGTCGTGTCCGCGGAGCGATCGCAGAACTGGGCGGCGGGAAGCGCGAGCGCGGCAAGGGTGATCGTGGAGTCTCCCACGGGTGGCGGAATGTATGCGGCGCTCAACCAGGGCCTTTCCGCTCCGGGCTCGTGGGATTGGTTTTCGTATATAAATGACGACGACCGACTGGGGGCGGATTTTCCCCGTCTGGCGGCTTCGCACTGTCGTCCGGAAAACCGTCGTGTGATCGCGTTTGGCCGGGTGGGCATGATCGACGAGGCCGGGCGGCCCCTGTATGACTTTCCAACCACGGATCGGCTGGGGGATCTCGCAGCGCTTTTGGCCGAAGGCATCATGCCGTTCACGCAGCAGGGCATGATCGCATCGCGGGACGTATGGGAAACGCTCGGCGGATTTGACGCCCGTTATCGTCTGGCCGGAGATCTCGATTTTTGGGTTCGAGCCTGGCAGGCGGGGTTTGAATTCAGATTTTACGATCTGCGGGTGGGCGATTGGCGTTTGCGCGCCGGCCAACAATCGGCGGACGGCCAGCGGATGTGGGCGGAGCAGGAGCGGTGTCTGGCCGCGATTCGCGAAAAAGCGCCGCCACGCCGGGCTCGTTTCGTGGCCAAATGGCGGTTTCGGCTGCGCAACACCCCGAATTATTTGGCGCGGTTTTGGCGCTTGCGTCGCCTCAGGCAGTCGACGGTTTTTTCCTCGAATATAATGTGTCCGACAACGTCTTTCTCGTTCGATGCACAACGCGCAAACAGCCGGTCGAGCGAGGCCGTGCGGAAGGACTAACGCCATGAAGTCATCCGCCTCGCGCTTGGATTCCGAGCGTATTCTTTGGATAAACGACAAGACGGTCGGGGGAGGTGCGGGAAAGCTCTATCGCACCGCGGCCGCCGTGTTGTCGGCGCAAGGCGCGGTGGTGGCGCCTTTTTTCGGGCTCCATCTTCCCGGCGAAGTGGCGGAGGAATATTTGCCCTTCCAGCCCGAGCCCTTGGGCGAGCGTAATTACGCCGCATTTTTGCGGCGCTCGGTGGGCGACGCCGCGCTGCGGAGGCAATTGGAACGAATGCGGGCCTATTTCAGGCCGACGGCGGTGGTGGTGCAAAACTGCCATAAATACATCGGTCCGGACGTGATCTTGGCGGTTCAAAGCTGGGGCGTGCCCGTCATCTTGTTGGTAAACGATTACGGGATCTATTGCGCCAACTGTTATGGTTGGCGCGAAGGCTCGGTATGCCACGCCTGCGCGGACAAGCGATTTTCCCGGGCGGTATGGAAAGGGTGCGCGCTCAGGCCCGGCTTTGTCACCAAGGCGATGTCCGCGACCCGGACGGTGTCCCTCGCGTTGGCGTGGCGGAAAAACGCCTATTTCCAGGCGGACGCGGTTTTGACCGCCGGGGAACGGTTTCGGCGTCGATTGATCGAGGCCGGCTTTGCTTCCGAACGAGTGAAGGCGGGTATATTCCCGCATCAGGTTTCCGGCGCCTCATCGGAATACACGGCCGAGTCCCCGTCGGATCTGCCTACGTTTGTCTATTATGGTTCCGATCTGATGGTCAAGGGGCAGGGCTTGCTCCTCGATGCGGTGCGCCATGTCCGGCAACGTTGTCGGGTGGTGCTTTACGTTTTAAAGCCGAGCGAGCAGCTGCTGGAGCGGGTGTCCACGGCCGCCGCGTCGAACCCGCTGGTCGAGGTTCGCCTGGATGCCGAGGCCAAATGGGAAACCGGGGTTCGGGAGGCGGTGCTGGGCGCCCGGGCGGTTTTGGCCCCTTCCGTTTGGGAAAGTCCGCACGAACTTGTGGTCTACGAGAGCTTGGCCATGGGGCGCCCGGTGATCGTCACCGATTGCAGCAGCAACGCCGAGCTGATCGCCGACGGCGAAGAGGGATTTGTGGTTTCCCCGGACTCCCCGGAGCTGCTTGCCGCGAAGATCGATACGCTCGCCTCCGATCCTTCGCGCGCCGAGCAGATGGGCCGGCGTGCGATGGCGCGTTATGACGCGACGCTGCGCCCGGAGCTTTGGGCCCGGACCTTTGCCGACACCCTTGATATCGCCCGCAGTCACTCCCGTTCATGAAGCGCACCCTTGATGTCCCGCCGCCCCCCTCCGCGAATGCCGGCTCCGCGGCGGCGCTTCCCCGCATCGGTTTGTTCTGGCAATGCTACGGTCCCTACCACTGGGCGCGTTTTGATGCGTCGCAGGAGGCCGCGCGGGGTCGATATGATCTGGTCGCCTTGGAGATCTCGGAGGTTTCATCGACGTATGCCTGGCGTCGAGATCCGCGGGAAAAGGCGCAGGCGCACACGCTTTTCCCGGGGGAAATAGCCGAGCATGTCGGTCTCTCTCGCGCGTTTTTCGCGATGCGCCGCTGGATAAAGCGGCACGGTCTGGACGTGTTGTTCGTGCCCAGCTATTGGCCGGGCTATGCGTTGGGCGCCGCGCTAGCGGCCCGGAGTCTTCGCGTGGCGGTGGTGATCATGACGGACAGCCACCACGGGTCCGGCGTGAACACGGAGATCGCGATCGCCATAAAGACGCAGCTGCTTCGCCTGGCGGACGCCGCGTTTGTCGCCGGCAGCAATCATCGGATATTCATGCGCAGCCTCGGCCTGCCTGCGGACCGGGTTTTCGACGGCTATGATATCGTCGACAACGCCTACTTCATCCGTGAGTCGGACGCTGCGAGGGCGCGGGCCGATGAGTGGCGAAGCAAGCTGAACCTGCCCCGCCACTATTTACTAAGCCTGGGCCGTCTCGTGCCGAAGAAAAACATCGAGACGATCATTCGCGCCTATGCGCGTCTGGCGTCCGCGGGTTTGCACCGAGGGCACCATTTGGTCATCGTCGGTTCGGGGGCGGAGCGGGAACGGCTGGTTTCGCTCGCCAAGTCGCATGGTCTGCCGGTGCGTTTCTCCACGACGCCGGAGCCCTTCGACGAAGGCGCGGCGACCGTTCATTTCCACCCGTTCGCCCAAGCGGATTTGACCCCGGTTTATTACGCCTTGGCCAAAGCCTTCGTTCTCGCGAGCCGGACCGACGAATGGGGGCTGGTGGTCAACGAGGCGATGGCCTGCCAGTTGCCGGTGGTCGTGTCCCGCAGCGTGGGCGCGGCGCCCGATCTGGTGCGGCCGGGGGAAAACGGTTACCGGTTCTACGCGGATAATCCCGAGGAGCTGGCGCTTTGTCTGGAGCGTCTCTGTGTGCAAGACGAGCTGGCGGCCCGGTTTGGCCACCAAGCCAGGCGGGATATCGCGGATTGGTCGGTGGATCGCTTCACGAGCGGAGCCTTGGCCGCGGCCGCGGCGGCCTTGCGCCCCTGGGATCGGCGGCTGCGCATCGTGCGGAGCGAGGACGAGCCGCGGCGCGATATCCGTTTGTTGCAAACCTGCCTGCCCGATTACCGCGTGCCGGTTTTTTCCGAAGCGGCAAGACGGCTGCCGGGGGAGTTTCGGCTCTATTCGGGGCCGGATTATTTCACCCCCGACGTGCGGGTGACGGAGGATTGCCACGACTGGCGCTCGCCCCTGCACAATCGATATCTTTTTGGGCGGCGTTTTCTTTGGCAGCCCAAGGCGCTGCAAACCCTCCTGGTGGCCGATGTCGCCGTGATGGAGCTGAATCCGCGGATCCTTTCCAACTGGGCGGTTCTGGCGATCCGGTCCGTCTTTGGCGCGCCCACCGTGCTTTGGGGCCACGCCTGGGCGCGGCAGGGCGGCGCGTCGCCGATCAACATCGTGCGTCTGCTCATGATGCGGATGGCCGCGGCCGTGGTCACCTATACGGCCACGCAACGCCGGCAATTAACCCCCATGCTGAAGGGGAAGCCGATCTTCACGGCTCCAAACTCGCTGGTCTCGGCGAAAGATTGCGATCCGGGTCGCACCAGCGTCGAGGGCCTGCGGCGCATAATCTACGTCGGACGGCTCAACCCGAGCAAGAAGGTCGGCCTTTTGGTCGAAGGCTTCGCGCGCGCCATCGATCGCCTGCCCGGCCAGGTCGAGCTTTGCATCGTCGGAGAAGGGGCCGAACGTCCGGCCCTAAGCGCGCGCGCCTCGACCCTCGGCGTGGCCTCGCGGGTGCGCATGCTGGGACACATCAGCAATCATGAGATTCTCAAGGAGCTCTATGCCGGGGCCTTTTGCAGCGCCTCGCCGGGGTATGTGGGCCTGAGCTGCATCCAATCCTTTTCCTTCGGGGTGCCGCTTCTGGTCGCCGACAAGGAGCCGCATGCGCCGGAGATCGAGGCCTGCGAAGAGGGTAGAAACAGCGTCTTTTTCAAGGCGGATGACGCGCAGGACATGGCCGACAAGCTGGCGCTGCTTTGGGCGGAGCGCGGGCGGTGGCATGCCCGTCGCGCGGAGATAAGTCGCGATATCGCGGACAACTACAGCGTGGAAAGCATGGTGGGCGGCCTGGTGGCGGCGGTCGACGCGGTCTGCCCGCCGAACACAGACAACTCAACGCAAACATAACCCCTTCGATTCACTGGATATAAATGAAGCCAAATAACGTCATAGTCCGCAGGCGCGTCTCGATCCATGCGGTGACCTACGTCCTGCTGCTCTCCATTTCCCTGGCGGTGCTTGGCGTGGTGGGATTGCATTTCACCCGCTCGATCTCGATGTCGCTCGACCAATTGCGGCGGGAGACCTTGCCCGCCAGTTCGGTCATGCGCCTGATCACCCGCGAAGCGGGACGGATGCGGAGAACGGTCGATCTGGTGGACGCGGTTCGCACGCCGGAGGCATTGGCGACGGTGCGGGCGCGCGTGGATGATTTTAAGAAGAAAAACGACGACAACCTGAAGCAACTGCATCTGCTCGTGGACGAAGAGGAGCTCGGGCGTCTGCTTGCGCACGTCGTGGAGCGACGTCGGGTGTTTCTACACGACTTGGAGATGCTTTTGCAGCTGGCCGGATCCGGCGCCACGGCCGAGGAGGTCATCAAAGCGAGGCAGTCAATGAGCACCTCGTATGAGGCGTATCGCGACGAGCAGGACAAGCTGGCGGACTATTGCGAAACGCGGGCCGCGGAGTTGAGCGGGGCCATTTTGGCCAAGGCCAGACGGTTCGAGGGCTTCGGCGTCATCATCGCGCTTTGGCCGGTGTTGGCCGGCGTGGGCTTGTTCGCCTACGGATTCCTGACGACCGCGTTGGTGTTTTTCCGCGATCACCGGGAAACCTGAAATCGTTCCGTCGTCTTCGTTGTTTTTCACGGCCACCATGTCTGGCGATACCGAAACGCTTTCTCCGGATGCGCCGCTGATTTTGGTGCCGATGCTGTCTTCGACGCCCGACGGCACGATCACAGCGGGCCTGGGGGTGCGGCGCCTGCTGGAGACCATCCACGCGCATCCGGAGGCGCGCTGGGACAGGCGCTTTCTCGCGGTGAACGACCGCGTGTCGAATCGCTGGGCGCGCTGGGCTCTGCGTTGTCTCGCGCTGCACGGGGCGGCGCTGACCGAGGGCGGCGCGCTGAAGATCTTCACCAGCCACCATTCGCCGTTTTTCTCCAGCGGGCATCTGGTGATCATCCATGACGTCATCCCGTTTCGCATGCCCCGCCGCTATCCGGCGCAGACCTTTTACGTGCGGAATTTCCTGCGCACGGTCATGGGCGCCGCGGACGCCGTGGTGACGATCTCGGAAACGGTGCGTCGTGATCTGCTCGCGCTCTTCCCCGAGGTGCGTCGCAAGCTGGTCGTCATCCCTTCCTATTCGGCCAAAATCGAAGGGATTCCGTCGCAACCCCGGCCGGCGGAGGCAAAGCCGCGTGGGCGCTTCCTGATGGTGGGCATGACCCGTCGTCACAAGAACCTCGACTGGGGCGCCGAGGCGATCGAAGTCGCGGCGCGACAAAAAACGGGGCTGCGCCTCGACGCGGTGGGCGTGTGGAAGGAGTTCTGGCCGGAGGTGACGGCCGCGGCGGCCGCCCCCGGGCGTCTTTCGCGATTGGTCCTGCACGACTATGTCTCCGACCCGGTGCTGGACGGCCTCTATCGCGAGGCCGACGCCTTGCTTTATCTGTCGAGCGACGAGGGGATGGGGTTGCCGCCGTTGGAGGCGCTCGCCCGCGGATGCCCGGTGGTGTGCGCGGACATCCCGATCTTTCGCGAGGTGTGCGGCGACGCGGCGTTTTATGTTCCCTTGCGCGACAGCGTCGCGCTGGCGGACCTGATCGTGCGGCTGGCGAATGGAGATTTGGACGCGGAGATCCCGGCCAAGCTCGAGGCCGGCCGGCGGCGAATCGAAGCCTATGGGGCGGCACGTCTGGCGGCGATGTGGCGGAACCTGCTGGCCGATTATGAACGGTGGCGGCGGCCGGTGATCGTGTGATCCTGCTGGCGCGTCCGGTTTTCTCCCGCATAACGCCGTCGTCCGCATGATCTCCAATCGTCACCGGGGCCTGGTCAGCATCCACCATGCGCTATGCGTGGCGGCCGCCTTGCTGCTTCTACCGGCCTTCGCTTGGTCGCTGCCTTGGGTGCCGGGCATCAAACTTGAGGAGGACGTGCGGCTCATGCCCTACGGCATGGCGGTTCTGGCCGGTCTGTTTTGGGTCCGCCGGGGACTGTTCGAGAAATCCCTGGAGCTGCATCGTCTGACTTGGGGCGCGGCCTGGAGCATGGCGGTCCGGCAGAGCGCCATCGTCGCGCTTTGCATCTTCACCTTGATGTTCGTGCTCAAGGATCGGGGCATCAGCCGTCTCTTCCTCGGCGCCTACCTTTTGTCGCTTTGCGGGCTGCTCGCCTGCCTGCATGCCGGCCTGCCCGGCTTCCTCGCCCGCTTTCTGTTTCCCGCGCGCGATCTCACGCCGACCCTGCTCTTGGCCAAGGGCGACAATCTGCGGGCCTTGGACCAGTGGATCGCCTCGCGCCGCCATCTGGGCCTGCTGCCGGTGGGTTATCTGGGTGAACCCGGAAACGTGTCCGCCGCGGGGCCCTGCCTGGGCGACTGGAAGCGTCTGGCCGAAGTGATCGAGAGCCACGGCGTGGCGCAGGTGATCCTGCTCGGCTGGCTCGACGACGCGGACGAGGTGGAAGCGATGGTCCGCGTCTGCGAGGCCGCGGGGTGCCGCTTCCTGATCCATAACGACTATGGGGCTCGTTACGCCCGCCGTTTCGTGGCGGTGGAGGAGGGTGGGCACGATTTTCTGGCGGTTCAGTTGGAGCCGCTCGAGGATCCCATCAACCGGGCTCTGAAGCGCGCGTTCGATCTGCTCGTCGCCCTGCCGGTGGTGGTCTCGATCTTGCCCGCGGCCTGCCTGTTCGTCTGGTTGATCCATCGGTGGCAGGCGCCGGGGCCCTTGTTTTTCCGGATGGACCGGGGCGGATGGCGCAAACGCAATTTCCCGATGCTGAAGTTTCGCTCGATGTATGTCGCCAACCCCGACGTGGACCGGCAGGCGAGCGAGGGCGACGCGCGGGTGTTTCCGTGGGGGCGCTTTTTGCGGCGAACCAGCATCGACGAACTGCCGCAGTTTTGGAACGTGCTCACGGGGGAGATGAGCGTCGTGGGGCCGCGTCCGCATCTGCCCACCCATGACGACAAATTCAGCCGCCTGGCCCCAGGCTATCGAATCCGTTCGCTGGTGAAGCCGGGGATTACGGGGCTCGCTCAAGTGAAAGGACTACGTGGTGAAATCACCGATCCGGAGAAGCTCCGGCTTCGCGTGTTCTGGGATTTGTATTACGTGCGCGCGTGGTCGCTTTTCACCGACGTCAAAATCGTGGGCCGCACGCTTTGGCAGGTGTTTTTCCCTCCGCCCTCGGCCTACTAATAGGGGTGTTGCGAGGCGGAGGTTTTTACGAGACCGGAAACGTGCTCCGCACCTCCGGCCGGAGCGGAACGGCGAAACCGGTCTCGCTTGTCCCTCCGGCGTTACCGAGCCGCGCTTCGCGTGGAGCGGCGCGCGGCGGCAAAGGTCGCCTCGAAGCGATCCGCGATGCGGGCGATGTCGAAATGGGCGTCGGCGTAGGCCCTCGCGTTGACGCCCATGTGCCGGGTGAGCGCGCGCTCCGCGTAGAGCCGGTGCGCCTTCTCGATCAGGCCCGCTTCATCTCCCGGGGGATGCACCATGCCCGCGTCGTTTTGGCTGACGATGCGCGCGGCCAGGTTCTCCGCGGGGACGGCCAGAAGGATGGGCCGACCGGCGCACAGGTAGCTCAAGACCTTGGAGGGAACAGAAAAGATCCCGGCGTCCGGCTCCAAGATGGCGACCAAGACATCGCCGGCGCCAAGGATGTCTGGCAACCGGTCGAAGGGTTGATACGGCAGCAGCGTCAGGTTGCGCAGGTGGCGGAGGCGCTTCTGCTGTTGGAGCCAGGTGGCGCCGGGGCCTTCGCTGACGACCACGACCCGCACATCGGCCTGGGGCAGCATGCTCTCGGCGAGTTGCGCGATGAGACCGGGATTGTGCTTCATCCCCAAGGTGCCGGTGTAGAGAAAAACGAATTCGCCGGCCAACCCGTGCTCGAGCGCCCACGCGTTGTTTTTGGGCCGGATGGGAATCTCCGGCAGAATCGCCCAGTTGGCGATGGTGCTGATCCGTTCGGGGGCGACGCCCTCCGCTCGCAGCAAGGGTTCGAAGTCCTCGGTGATACCGATGCAGTGGTCGGACTGGCGCAGCACGCGGCGATCCAAGCCGCGGTAGTATTTGGCGACGGGCCAGCCGAGCAGCCCCAGCTTTTTCCGCATCAGCTTGTCGATGGCTATGCCGTAAAAATCCTGGACCCAGTTGATGAAGCAGGCGCCCTCCGAGCGGGCGGCGTGAAGCAGGCGTTTTTGGCTGTCGGTGGGCGTGTTGCCGGAAAGGACGATCTCAGGCTTCCATTCCCGAATCAGGCGGGCGGCGGTTTTGCCGTAGGCGATCTCCAGGTTGCGGCGCTTGAGAAACGAGTATTTCCACTTCGGATAACGCGCATCCATCTCCACCTCCTGAAAGGCGAGCGTGGACGGATCGGACGGACGAAGGGCCAGCGGCCCGCGCGGCGTGACCAGATTGCCGGCGTAGGCGTGGCACACTTGATGACCGCGGCGGGCGAGTTCGCGGCTGAGGTCGGTGGGAAACGCGTGACCCGCGTAGTCGTGAAGCAGAATGCGCATCGGGCCGGTCAATACGCGTTGTCGCGCTTGAAGAAGGTGAGCAGCATGATCTGGAAATCGAACCAGATCGACCAGTTCTCGATGTAGTAGAGGTCGTATTTGACGCGGTCCACCAGGCTGGTGTTGCCGCGCAAGCCATTCACCTGGGCCCAGCCGGTGAGACCGGGGCGGACTTCGTGCCGGGGATTGTAGTGGGGGATCTCGCGTTCGAATTTCTGGATCAGCTCGGGCCGTTCCGGCCGCGGCCCCACCAGACTCATGTCGCCCTTGAGGACGTTCCAAAATTGCGGGAGCTCATCGAGGTTCCACTTTCGCATGAAGGCGCCGATCGGGAGACGGCGGGGATCGTTTTCCACGCACCACTGGGCGCCTTTCGCCTCCGCGTCCAGCCGCATGGAGCGAAGCTTGAAGATGGTGAAGGGCTTGCCGTGCAGGCCGGTGCGGACCTGCTGGAAAACCACCGGACCGGGGCTCTGTTTCTTGATGATCCACGCCAGGACCAACATCACGGGGATGGAGCCCGCCAAACCGACCAGCGCGCCTAGAATATCGACGCCGCGTTTGACGAGTTGATTGGCAAAATGGGTGATGGGCAAAGATTCCACCCCCAGCATGGGCACGCCCGAGATGGACTGCATGCGCAGGCTGGACACGAAGATCTGGAAGAAGCTCGGGACGATCTTGAACTGCACGTAGAGGCGCTCGCAGAGGTGAACGGTGTCCAGCACCTGCTCCTTGCTCAGATCCAAATCGGCGATGACGACGATATCGATCGGGTTGTTCGTCAGGATGGGCTCGATCTGATCGTAATCCCCGAGGAGTCGTTCGCCGAGAAAGCGCCGCGGGTTGGCGGCGTCGTCGGGTTTGGTCGCGATAACGCCGACCACTTCGTAAGGATGGTTTTCATCCTTGTCGATCGCCTCCACGAGACGTTCGGCCTCGCTGTTCCAGCCGATGATGGCGACGCGCTGGGTGAGCCGCTTGCGCCACTCGCTGCTGGAGACCCCGTAATAAAAAAGGTAGCGCCACGCGATCATCACGATGATCGAGGTGAAGCAGGAGGTGATCGCGAAGATGCGGGAAATCGCCGGCTCGAAACGGAAAACCAGGGAAAAGCCAAGGAAGGCGAGCAACCAGACGAAGCTGCCCCGCATGATGATCGAGGTGCTGCGATGAGGCCGGAGAAGAAGACGACTGTCGTATAGGTTGAGCGCCGAATAGGTGACCGCCAAAAACAGCGTGCCCAGCCAGAGAATGGGTTGGTAGTTCTCGAAATTGAGGTTCACCGGCTCCACGCCGATGCGCCGCAGCGAGGTTTTCACACGGAGGAGGTATCCGGCGGTGAGGCCGCAGTAGCAGAAAAACAAGTCCCCGAGAAAGAGCAGGGTGATCAGGTAATTTTGGGTGCGAGGAAAAGTGCGTTTGGAGCGCATGAAGCGTGTGCGGGCTGAAGCGGGAGGGAACGGGGCCTGGCCTGAGAGGGGTGACTACAGGCCTAGTTTGAAGAATTCAAGCCGCTGGCATCCGGCCAAGGGATTCGAGAAAGGAGTTCCCCGAGAACAGGCCCCTGTTTCTGCGGCTCCAAGGGGCGTGAAGAGGAGATGCGAATGAAGAACTGCTCCTCACGCTGATTGAATCCTTTGCGGAACACATCGACCAGGGCCGCATACCAAGGCGGCGCGAAGCCGGTGTTGTAGTTTTTGGATTCCTCGCCGACCAAATGCCAGAACCAGACGTATTCGGTGCTTTGATTCACCAGAAAGGCGCGATCCTGGCCCGTGGGAACGGTGATCGTCTTCGTCTTATGTGTGCCGCTCGGCTTCGCCGCATCGGCGGAGGCGTCTCCTCGGGGAATGGAAAAGGGGGCGAGAGGCGCGGAGACGGTTTTTTGCCAGCCGTTCAACACCCAGCAGACGTCGGGCGTATGGACGGCGACGAGTCGATGCGACATTTTCCCCGGACGCCAGTGGGCCATATAGACCGAAAGGCGTTCTTCGCCCGGTCCGATATAATCGACAAAAACCCCGTCGTCGAAATTGAGGATTTCATCGACCGCCTTCTTCATCTCCGGGGTGTCGGCGATCGGTTTTTCCTGCATGCGCCAGCCCGTCGGGGCGGGCGGCAGAAAATCCCGCAGGTTGCCCGCGTAGCTTTCCCGCGGAGCGCGAAGCGTTCCATAAAGCACCATGGACAGCGCCGCGACCAACAAAAGGACGGGGAAGAGGAGGAGGAAACGTTTTTGCATCGGACCGTGCGCGGCTTGGGTGCTTGGAGGAGGCCGCCTTAGCGCGTGGATTCCAGCTCCGTCCATCGGATAAGCAGGATCCACAGGGCGCAGAAGGTGATGAAAAAGGCCGGATTATACATGGGGAAATCGAGCCAGGAATGGGCGAGGGGCAGCAGAAGGCCGAGGAACAGAATCAAATGGGCCGGATTTTGAATGCCGGCGGCACGGAAGCCCCGGTAAAGAAGCCAGAGCAGGATCAACGCCGGCAGGGCGGAGCCCAGCCAACCCAGCTCCACCAGGCATTCCAAATAGTCGTTGTGCGCATGATCCCAGCCGAGGGCGATTCGTTTATCCCAGCTCGCACGGTAGATCGCCTCGTAATTGCGCTGGACCAGCGGGAAGGCGTGGCGAAAGGCGCCGGCGCCCCAGCCGGTGAGCTTGTCTTGTTGGAACAGATCCCACGACGCCTCGCGCGCCAGCTCGCGCGGCTTCAGGTGCGCCTGCTGCCCTTCTTCGGTGATGGCGTATTGGATCTGCTCGACGCTCTTGTCCAAATTCAGGAACGAGGCCGAGGCGATGATGACGATGATCGCCGAAAGCAGGCTGAACGTCGCCAAGGCGGGGGACACGTCGTCACGAGACTTCAGTTTATGGAAAAGCAGGACGCCCAGGGTGAGCACACCATGGCCGGCCAACAGGATCGTCGCGGTGCGTGAGATGCTCAAAAACACGATGGACGCGAGAACCGTGGCGGCAAAGGCATAGACGGGCGCCGGGCTGCTGCGCTCGATGCGACGCAAGGCGCGCAAATGATACCAAGCCATGAGAGACAGGGCGGTCACCGTCATCAGGCTGAAATAGGCGCCGGCGTGATTCTTGTAATAAAAGGTCGCGACGAAGTAGTCCGGAACCGCGGTGATGACCCAAAAGACACCTTTGGCGGCGGTGATTTTTTGCAGGATGCCGAGGAGGGCGAGCAGGGTGCCGTTGACTACCAGAACGGTCATGAGGGCGTGGGCCGAGGCGCGACGCGATACGCCGGCCCAGAGCGCGCAGGCCAAAAGCCAGGCGGCGCCCAGGACGGTGAGCATGCGCCACGCGTTCATCTGGGCGAAGGTCGCGTCGATGCCGCTGGGCAACCACTCGATGTGCGGGACGGGGGCGATCCACCAGTAGGGACCGGCGCTGGCGCGAGCAAAGGCGGGATTGAGTCCTTGGCAGGCGATGTAGGCGATGAGCAGCAGACCAAGCCAGAAAACCGGAAACTTGATCAGGCGCGACCAAGGGTGCAGGATGAAGGCGCCGTGCGGGGCGAGTTCCCCCCGGTAGTGTCGCGGCCAAAGGCCGACGGCAAAAGACAGGAAACCCAGGCCCAGGGAGACCAGCTGGGACCAGACATCACGGGTGCCCAAGGCCCAGGGAAGGAAGCAGAGGTGGAGGCTGGCGATGACCACCAAGGCGAGTTCCTGGGGATGCAGGGGCGCGGTCGCGCGCACTTCGCCGCGGAAGGACTCGACCAGCTTGGCGTTGCGGATGGGTTGGGAGGAGGGCTTCACAAAAAGGGCCGTTGAACAAAAGAAAGGAGCGACGCCGAAATCGGATCGGCGGGCCGGAGGGGCGACGTTTTGCAAGGTCGCGGGCCGCATGTCCAATGCCGTCTGACGCGCCAAAGTCAAAAGCCGGAGGCGACGCGGGCGCGCGAGGACAGCCTACGTGTTCCGGCCGCTTTGACGCGGGCGCGCCTCCGCTTCCTACTCGCCACCCTTTCCCCCCCTCGCTTTTCGTCACCATCCATGCGTCGTTTCGTTCCCCTCGCCATCGCGCTGTCCGTCTCCGCCATGCCGGCGTGGGCGGGTAGCGGCTACGACACCGGAGTGGGGCCGGGCGACCTGGTGGAACGGCTCGGCATCGATACGAATGAGGCGAGACGTCCGATCGGGGAGTGGTTGCGGATCCGCGGGTTTGCCCACGCGCCGGTGAGGAAGCCGAACCCTCCGTCGCGCGCCTTGACGGGAGAGGAGATGGCGGACGCGGCCGAACTCGAGGTGCGAATCGAGGAAACACGTTCGGCGCTGTCCGCTTTGCGCGGAGCGGGTTATCGTGGCGTTGTCCTATTGCGGTGGGAGCGCGAGTGGCCGTCGGGGGCGAGGCGCGGGGCCGCGACCGGCAATCGAAGCCCCCTGGATTTACGCGAAGCTTATCGGCGTGGCTTCGCCCTCGCCGCGACCTACGGGGATCTCGTCGACGCCTGGGAAATCGAAAACGAGCCCGACGCCGGATTTTTCGCCGACAACGCGGATGTCTTCGGCGCCTTCTACAAGGCCGTGGCCCTGGGCTTGGCCGCAGGCAGGCGGGAACCGGCCGCGGCGCGCGGCGACGAAGAAAGCGCGACGGGGTGGGCCGAGCTGGGTGAGCCCGCGGGATGGTGCGCGAACGGACTTATCCCGTGGCGACGCCCCGGCTCTCTCATCGTCATGCCTCCGCTGGTGCTGCCGCCCGGGCCTTATCTGGCCCAGCTGAAGGCGAACGGATTTCTCGCCTACACCGAGGGCGCCAATCTCCATTATTACGGATTCGCCGACGACTACTCCGGCGCGCACCTGCGCCTGCGGGAGGCATTGGGCGAGGGGTGGGCCGCGGAGGACGGCCCGGCGACGCGACGCAACGGGTTTCGCCTCGGCAAGCCGGGGGCCTCGGCGCGGCCGACTTACCCGCAAGACGGCGTGCCTCCGGCCCGACGGTTGCCGGTCTTTGTGACGGAGTGGGGTTATCCGCGGCTGGACGGCTACTCGGCGCAAACCGTGGAAGGGCGCCTGCGCCAGTGGCGCTTTTACCGCGAAGTGACGCTGCAAAACGAGCGGCTCGGCGTTCGCGCGCCGATGGCGTTTTTCCTGCTGCCCTACCACGAATACGGGGCGAAGGAATTCGGGCTGACCATGCCCCGCGCGAACGAGCGCGAGGCGCACTTTGGATTTCGCGTCGAGGCGGACGCAGGAGCCGCCAAGCCGACGGAATCAACGGATGGGGCTACGAACCGTGAACGCCGCGACGAAGCCGGGCTGTTTTCCGCGGGCGGTCTGGACTTCGCGCCGGCCGACTTCGGCGCGCGGCGAACGGAAACCTGGATGGCGCGCATCGGCGAACGCGTCGGCGACGACGAGGCCGCGCCCGCCCTGGCCTGGCTGATGGACCGCGCGGAACAGCCTCGTCGGCCGGAGCGGGAGCCGCGCGGACCACGGGCCCGCGCGGAGTCGGTCCACGCGCGCACGCGGGGCGACTGGCTCGTCCGCACGGAAACGCCCTCGCCCGTGGTGCTGGATCTCGTGGCCGGGACGGACACGCAGGCGGTGAAGTCTTTTTGTGGATACATCGTGGGTTCGGCGGACGGCGTCGGGGACGGGCGCGGACGGGCCCGGCTGGTGGTCTACAACTTCGGCGACTCGCCCGCGACGTTGCGCGTCGTCTGGCCGGCGGGCATGCGCCCGGCCGCGGCCGCGGGCGTGGCTTCGGCGTGGCGGCTCGAGCTCGCCGAGGGGGAACGGCGAGAGATCCCCGTCGAGCTGAGCGTGCCCGGGGACGCGTGGGCGGCCCGCGAGCTGGTCTTGGTCGCGGAGGTGGAAAACGGCGACGGGCGAACGCTCTCGCGCTGGGCGACACGCCTGTATCCGCACCCCGCGGGGCTGCGGGCGGCGGATGCCCGGTCCCTGGTTTTTCCGGCAGGTGAAGCGGCGGACAACCGTGCGCGGCTCTTGGGCGAGCAAGCCGCCGAGGAGGCGAAAGTGGCCGCCCAAGGCCGCTGGCTCGTCACGCCCGGCGTGGTGGTGGAGGAGACGCCGTCCAGGTGGCGCTTTCATGTTTCGGCGCTGCCGCCCGAGCCCATGCGCCCGGCTCGGGCGGAGTTGCCGCTGCCCGATTCCTGGGCGCCGTGGGAGCGGGGGCTGGTGATGAGCTTCGCCTATCGGGCCATGCCGGAACCGGGGGCCGCGCCCTTGCGTCCGGATGATCCGGATCCGCGGCGGAGGCCGCGCGCGGGCAATCTGGGCGACACCTTGGAGTTTCTTCTGCGCACACGCGCGGGGAATGTCTACTGCGTGCAGGCACCCTTGCGCCCCAAGCCGGAGTGGGCGCCCTACAACCAGCCGGCGGAAACCCTGACCCCGGGCTTTCCCGGGCGCCAGGCGGCGCCTTTGCGCATCAGCGAGGAAGGTCCGGCTTCGCTGGTGTTTTTCTTCCGGCCGGCGGCCTTGCCGGCGATCTACGAGATCGATCGCCCCGCCTTGTCCCATTGGCGAAGGCCGGAATAGGCGACGGGCGCGCACGCCGATCCCCCTCGGGACGCGCGGCTTGGTGGGGTCACGCGCAAGATATTGCGTCCGAGTGATAAATATTATCCCGGGATTGCCTCGATTTTCGGCCGGGCGACTTCTTAAGGGGAATCCTGAATGGCCGATTTCCCCGTCGCTCCCATCGATCAGGACACGCTCCTCACGGTCTCGTTGCTTCGTTTCAATCCGGAGACTCGTGTTCAGTCGATCGGTGAAGACAGGCTGGTCGTCAAAAATCTGAGTGCCGCCACCTATCTGGTGGTTGATCGCGAGCAGCGGCGGATCCTGGAGCGATTTCGGGACACGGCGAGCGTTCCGCGGGTGCTGTTCGGTTTGATCGGGGAGCGGCGCTGTCCGCCCTTGCGCGACTATTATGAGCTGATTTTGAAGGCGGTCCGGGCCGGCATCCTGTCGAGTCCGGGCGTCGCGGGCCCCGACCCGCTGCCGGCGGCGGAATGGCGGTTCAAGCTTCGCGCGTCGATCGCCCGGGGCTTCTCCCTGGTTTGCATGGGCGTCTCGGCGCTGTTGCTCGTCCTGCACCCGCCCGCCTTGCCGACGAGGCCCTGGCATCTGCTGGCGGGATGGCTGGGCCTGTGTCTCGCGCAGAGCCTGGGCGCATTCCTGGCCGCCTGCGTCCTGCGCGGAGGCGAGTGCGAGGTCTATTCCCCGAGGTTTCTTTGGCGAAGCGCCTTTCCCCGTTTCACCCTGTCGAGGCGCGACGCCTTGCTGCTGGGCAAGGACGGGGAGGCCGCGCTCGCGCTGGTTCGCGTGGCGCCTTTTTTCCTGTTCGCCGCCCTGGCCTGCCGGTTCTCCCCGGCGCTCTCGATGATTTTTGTCTGCGGCGTGCTTTACCACCTCTGCCCGTTTCACCGCGGGGCCTTGGTCGATCTGCTGGTGGTGTTTTATCGCGATCCCCGTCTGGACACGAACCACCGTTTTTTCTTCGTGCCCAACCAAGCCTTCGACGCGATCGTCCGCGACCGCTTTCGGCTGACCGATCGCCGTTTCGTCCTGCAGGTGGCGGGCTACACGCTCGCGTGGCTGCTGCTGGTAATGGTTTCCAGCGTGGCCTTGTTGAAGCTCAACGCGTGGGAGTTGGCGCGCCGTTTCCACGAAGCGGGCGGTCTTCGGTTCACCGCCTGCCTGGTCGGCGGACTCCTCGCGGTGATCGTGCTGGCCGGCCTGGGGTTCGCCGTGTGGCTGATCGCCCACCAGGCCCGCGAGGCGTTGGAACCGTGGCTGCGCCGGCGGGCGGCGCGCCGGATGGCGGCGGCGGTTCTTTCCGACAGCGCGGTGCGCGACTGCCTGGCGCGCACCCACCTGTTCAAGGATCTCCCTCCGGCGGACATGGCCGGGCTCGCCTCGGCGACGAACACGCGATGGCTGGCGAAAGGCGAGGTGGTGCTGCGCCAGGGGGAGCGCGGAGACACGATGTTCGTCGTTTTTTCCGGCACGGCCGAGGTGTTGCGCGAACAGGAGGTGGGGCGTCCCGAATTCATCGCGGAGTTGTTGCCCTGCGACGTCTTTGGCGAGGTGGCGCTCCTGGAGGGCGGTCCGCGCACGCGCACCGTCAGGGCCTCGTCGGACTTGTGCCTGCTGGTGATCGAGCGGGACGCGTTTCACGCCTTGGTCCTGAATCGCTTTTCGCGGGAACACATCGCGACGGCGGTCCAGAAAAAGGCGTTTTTATCCCGGATCGCCTTTTCCCGGCGTTGGAGTCCGGCGGCGATGCTCGCCTTCGCGCGGCGCAGCCGGTTTTTCGACTTCGAGGCGGGCCGGAAGCTGATCCGGGAGGGGGACGACAACCAGTTTTTCTACCTCGTGCACGAAGGGTCGCTCGAGGTCACGCTGCGCGACAAGCCGGTCGCCCGACTGGGGCGAGGGGACTTTTTCGGCGAGCTCAGCCTGTTGCAGAACAACGTGGCCGGCGCCTCGGTGCTCGCCCGCACGCCCGGGCGCTGCCTGGTGCTGAACAAACGCGACTTCCTGGAGTTCATCACCCGCGATTTCCTGGTCGGGCTGGACATGGAGCAGATCGCCTCCCGCCGGCTGGGCCGGGCGGTATTCCCCGCCGTCACGTCGGCTGCGGGTTTCGATGAGATGGCGACGCGATAGGGCCAGCGCCGGGGGTGGCGAAACGGTTCCGGCCGGCGCGCCTTCAGCGGGCGCCCAAAACCGATTTCAAGACGCGGCCCAGGTCGCCGACGCGGTAGGGCTTGGTGATGTAGCCGACGAAGCCCATCTCGAGGTAGCGCTTGATCATGTCGTCGTCGTCGTAGCCGCTCGTGACGATGGCGCGCAGGTCGGGATCGAGTTCGCGGAGACGTTTGAAGCACTCCTCGCCGCCCATGCCGCCGATCACGGTCAGGTCGAGGAGCACGGCGTCGTAGGGGCGGTTGACGTTGAGGTAGCGGCGGTAGAGCTGGACCGCCTCGTCGCCGTTGCGGGCGATGTCGTGCGTGTAATCGAGGCTGGCGATCATCGCGCCGGCGAGTTCGCAGATCTTGGGGTCGTCGTCCATGAAGAGGACGCGGCCGGTGCCGAAGCGGATGGCGGGGGCGGCGCGGACCTTCTCCTGAAGTTGCTTCGTGGATACGGGAAGGAAGACGCTGAAGAGGGTGCCGATGCCGGGTGTGGACCGCACGCCGATGCGGCCGCCGTGGCGGCGCACGATCGAGTCGACGGTGGCGAGTCCGAGGCCGGTGCCGGTCTTCTTGGTGGTGAAGAAGGGATCGAAGATGCGGGCGAGGATCTCGGGCGGGATGCCGCTGCCGTTGTCCTGCACGTCGACGCGCAGGTAGCGGCCGGCGGGCAGTTCGTCGACCTCGGCCTCGCCGACATCGATGTCGTCGGCGCCGATCACGACGCGGCCGTCGGCGGGCACCGGCATGGCCTGGATGGCGTTGATGACGAGGTTCTGGACGACCTGGAGGATCTGGCCCTTGTCGACCTCGATGGGGGCGAGGTCGGGCGCGGCCTCGACCTTGACCACGACCGGGCTGCCGGCCGCGGCGATGCGCACGGCGTTCTGGAGAAGGTCGGCGGGGGCGACGACCTGGCGCGAGGCATGGGAGCCAGCGCCCTTGGCGAAGGTGAGGAGCTGGCGGGTGAGCTGCTTGGCCGCGAGGCAGGCCTGTTCGGCGGCGTCGAGCTGGTTGAAGTCGCGGTTGTCCTTCGCGGTGGAGACGCCGCCGAGGATGGTGGTGAGGAGGTTGTTGAAATCGTGGGCGATGCCGCCGGCGAGCAGACCGAGCGATTCGAAGCGGTTGGCGCGCACGAGCTCCTCGGGGCTGAGGCCCATCTCCTCGGGGTCGCGGAAAACGACGACGAAGCCGGCGAGGGCGCCGGCCTGGTCGCGGGCCTCGCGGGCGGCCCACACGATGGGCCGGGCCGCGGCGCCGGGCTCGCGGCCGGCCAGGGCGTGCAGATCGCTGAGGCGGGCGGGCGCCTCGGGCGCGGCGGACCGGTTGAGCGCCATCTCGACCGCCTCCTCGGCGGGACGCCCGTCGGCGCGGTGCACGAGGGGGAATACCTCGGCCAGCGGGCGGCCGGCGGCCTCGGGAGCGGGGAGCGCGAGGAGGGCGGCGGCCTTGGGGTTGAGCGTGACGACGCGGCCGCGCGCATCCGTCATGATGACGCCTTCGGCCACCGCGGCGAGGGCGGCGGAGACCAGCTCGGCGGGCGTGGAGCCGGGACCGGCGCCAAGGCCGGCCAGGGGAAGCGCATAGCCGGTCACCCGGAGCAACTCGCCGCGGCGGCTGAACTCGCGCTGATAACCGACGAGGGCGGCGAGGCGTTCGCCGCGGCCGTTGATCAGCTCGACGGTGCGGCGGCCTTCGCCGCCGTCCGCCTGGGCGGGGCGGAAGAACTCGGCGAGGCCGGCCGAGGCGAGATCGGGCGGAAGTGCCTGAAGCAGCGGAGCGGGCTCGGGGAGAGCCGCTTCGTCGGCGTCGGCGCTGGTGCCGACGAGACGGTGCCAGGCGGCGGAGAACCAATGCTGGCGGGACGCGAAATCGAGGTCGAACGCGGCCAGGGCGCCCTGCGTGGAGAGGCGCTGGAGGCGTTCGTCGTTGAGGAGGCTGATCTCCTCGAGCTCCTTGCGCTCGGTGATGTCGAGATGAAGTCCGGAAACGCGCTGAAGCGCCCCTTCCGGGCCGAAGACCCGGACGCCCACGCAGGCGAGCCAGAGGTAGTGGCCGTCGCGGTGGCGGAGCCGGTATTCGACGGAGAAGGGACGGGAACCGGCGGGTTGGCGGCGGGGCGCGTGGTCGGGGGCCGCGGCGGTGTCGTCGGGGTGGACGAGGCGGCGCCAGGTGGCGAGCGTGTCGGGCAACTCGTGTTCGGTGTAGCCGAGCATGCGTTTCCAGCCGGCGGAGGTGACGAGTTCGCCGGTATCGAGGCGAAGGTCGAAGAAGCCGAGGGACGCGCGATTCGCGACCAGGGAGAGGGCGTCGTGAAGCGGATGGGTCGGCGGAAAGGGCGCCTGGGTGCCGGTTTCGGGAAGCGGCGCGAGCGTGGCGAGCCAGGCGGCGTCATCGGGTGCGGTCGCGTCGAGCCTGAGATGATACGGTCGGGAACGGGAGAGGGGACGGATGCTTTGCGGCCGGCTGCCGGCGGCGTCCCGCAGCGCCTCCCACTGGATGGCCAACATCGCCGGGTCGTCGGTGGAAAACTCGAAGCTGAGCAACGAGACAAAAAGGGCGCCGCGCAAAAGCTCGGCCTGCCGGCCGAGGGCGGCGGCGGCGGCGGCGTTGGCGAATTGGATGCGTCCCTCGCCGTCGAGCAAAAGGACGGCGGGAGCTTCGGTCGGATGGGCGGGAGCCATGGATGGCGTTCGCAAGGGGAAGACGGCGCGAGGCGGGCGTCCAGCGCAGGTTATACCTGCCATGGGGGAATTTCCGGTATGGGGAAGACGTAAGGCGCGCCGGACGGTGTTTTGAGGCTTTTTGACGATCCGATGGGGCGCCCGGGAGCGAGCCGGCTCCGGAAACAAAAAAAACGCGTCCCCTGAGAGGGACGCGTTTGGGAGAGCGGGAAGCGCGGAGGCTTACTTCGCGGAGAGGCTCTTGCGGAGATCCTCGAGCTGGCCGGCGGAGCCGAGCAGGTGGTTGCGCGAGGCGATGAACTTCGCGTATTCCGTGATGAAGATCTTGCCCGGCGGGCGGAAGTCGAAGTCGGAGGGCTTGTCGCGGAAGAACTCGCGGTGGACGCGGGTCCAGACGAGGCGGCCGTCGGTGTCGATGTTGATCTTGGTGACGCCGAGCTTGGCGGCGGGGAGATACTCGTTCACGTCGACGCCGGAGGAATCGGCGATCTTGCCGCCGGCGGCGTTGATGCGGGCGACCTCGTCCTGGGGGACCGAGGAGGAGCCGTGCATGACGAGCGGGAAGCCAGGCACGCGGGCCTTGATCTTCTCGAGCACGTCGAAGTGGAGGGACTGCTTGCCCTTGAACTTGAAGGCGCCGTGGGAGGTGCCGATGGCGCAGGCGAGGGAGTCGCAGCCGGTGAGCTTGATGAACTGCTCGGCCTCGGCGGGATCGGTGAGGGTGGCGTGGCCGTCCTCGACCTTGATGTCTTCCTCGACGCCGCCGAGCATGCCGAGCTCGGCCTCGACGGAGATGCCCTTGGCGTGGGCGCGCTCGACGACGCGCTTGGTGATCTCGACGTTCTTCTCGAAGGGATCGTGGGAGGCGTCGATCATGACGGAGCTGAAGAAGCCCGAATCGATGCAGTCGTAGCAGGTCTGCTCGTCGCCGTGGTCGAGGTGGACCGCGAAGATGGCCTCGGGGAAGATCTCGCCGGCGGAGCGAATGATCGCCTCGAGCATGCGCTTATCGGTGTAGTTGCGAGCGCCCTTGGAGATCTGGATGATGAAGGGGGCTTGCGAATCGATGGCGCCCTTGAACAGGCCCATGGCCTGCTCGGCGTTATTGATGTTGTAGGCGCCGATGGCGTATTTGCCGTAGGCGTGTTTGAACAGCTGGGCGGTGGTGACGATCATGGTAGGAAAAATGCGCCGCGGTGGTGTCGGGACGCTTGAGCGGTCACGGTAGGGAGCGCGGAAAGTCACCGGCAAGGGCAATTTCCGCGCGGTCCTTGGCCTAATGCCATCGGAGTTTGCCGGATGCGCGCGTCAGGCGGGGTTTGCGGGCGAACTCAAGGCAGGGCGACGCGCACCCGGGCGAAGAGGCTTCCCGGGCCGGTGATCGGCTGGTCGGCGCGCCAGCGTTCGGTGACGGTGCCGTCCGCGTGGGGCGTGGCATCGAGCCGGACTCCGCCGGGCGTCCAGGTTTGCAAGTCGCCGGAAAACTCCGGCGCAAGGCTCAGGTCGCCGAATTCGGCCGAACGCACGAGCGAGAGGACGAGATAAGACGCCTCCGGCGCGCCGCCGACCGAGACGGGCAAGGCGGCGACCTGCTGGGGCGGGGGGCCGTCGGCGGCGTTCGGAGACGAGCCCAGCGCGTATTCGAGCAAGTTGGCGCGGCCGTCGCCGTCCGGGTCTTGGTCCGCGGCGCCGAGGCCGGGGTGGCGGGCGGCCCATTCGGCGTAGACGATGGGATCGGGCGCGCCGGGGCGCGGATCGCCGACGCTGGCGCGCCAGTTGGCGGCGAGGGCGTGGTCGGGGGCGAGGCGGGGATTTACGAGCACGAGACTGGCGCCGTTGCCATCGGGGGAAAGCGGCCAGGGGGAGACGTCGTCGTAGACAAAGCCATGCACGGGCTGGCCCAGGGAGGAGAGGGTCAATTGCTCGCCGCCGTTGTCGAGGCTGCCCGAATACACCCCGAGGACGCGGACGGAGGAGCCGTAACGCAGCGCGAAGGCGGCCGCGTCCTTCACGATGACGGCGCGTTCGCCGGGAGCGAGGATGGCGCCGTCGGCGAAGGCGTAGGTGATGCCGACGGTGAAGGCCTCCCCGCCGAGATCGAGGGGATCCGGGGAGATGTTCATCAACTCGACGTATTCGAAAAGCTGTTTGTCGACGTAGCCGGCCGCGGTTTCGGCCGCGCCGAGCGCGGGCGGGTTATACATGATCTCGGAGATCACCAGTTGCGCGGAGGTGAGGGAGGCGCGGGCGGGCGAGGCGGCGAACTGGATCGCGGGCGACCAACGGCTCCAACGGCCGGTGGCGTCCTTGTGGCGGACCCGGACGCGGTAGGTATGGCCGGCGAGAAGGGCGTTGGGCGGGATCGTGACCGCGCCGTTGGCGGCGAGTTCGGCGGAGCGCCAGACGTCGGTCACCTCGTAGACGCGAGGACGCGCGGGGTCGTGGAGCGGGATGCCGGGGGCGGAGATTTCGCCCACGCGCCACTGGACGGCGGCGAAGGCTCCGACGCCGGAGTAGGCGGAGGCGGTGAAGCGCAGGTCGTCGAGCGGGTGGGACGAGGCGCCGACATAGGCGGCGACCGGGCGCGCGGGCGCGGCGGCGTCGGCGGACTCCTGAAGGAGGTAGCGGTAGCCGTAGCCGCGTTGATCGCCGTTGTTCACGGACCAGGTGGAGGCGGCGGGGAAGGTGTCGGTCGCGTAGTCGACGAGATACTTCATCGAGCCGGCGAAGTCGGCCGTGGCGAGCGTGCGGGTCCACGTGCCGCCGATGCGGCTGTCGACGTAAGGCGTGACGAAGAAATTGCCGCGGTGGTTGGTCTGGGCGTTGGAGGGCGTGCTGGCGGTGCGGGGATTCAGGTTCCACATCGCGGCGTCGAGGTCGGCCCAGGACGGGGAGGCGCCGCCGGGTTTCACGATCCGGGCATACTCGTCGACAAGCTGGCCGATCTGGCCGCCGGACGCCGAGGCGTCCTCGCACACGAGGTCGAGGAGCTCGCGGGCCCGGTTTTGGAACTCGACGCGCAGAACGGGAAGGTTGAGGGCGTTGTGCTGGTCGATGATCCCGCTCCAGTGCGTCTTGGGGATGAACATCATGTCCAAATCCCACGGGATGACGACCCAGCGTCCGTCCGGGGCGTGGTGGAAGCAGTGGTTGAAGCCGTAGCGGATGTCGATGTTGCCGAGGATACGATTGCCGGCGTGGAAGTTGTAATAGGCCGCCATGTCCATGTTGGCGCGCCACCAAGTCTCGGTCTGGGTGGTTTTGGCGGCGGAGAGGAACGCGTTCCAGTCCGAGCCGTCCTCGGGCTGGCCGTCGCCGTGGTGCTTCATGTCGCCGAGGCTGGACTCGATCTTGTAGACGTTTCCGTCGGGCAGGCCTCGCTGGTCGAGGAAGGAGCCGTCCGGGTGCTCGACGGCGAGATACAGGCCCCAGAGATCGCCGTCGATCCCGGCGGGATCGCCGCCTTGGTATTGGGTGGAGCCCGACTCGGAGGCGTCGTCGACGACACGAAAATGGAGATAATTGGACTGGGGCGAGGCCATGCCGAGCAGCTCGTAGAGGCGCAGCGATACGGCCTCCTCGACGCCGGACATGCCGCGGTGGACGGCGGCCCAAGGGCTGGCGCAGGCGTTGAGATTGAGCTCGTCCCAAGTCTCCGGATACAGACGGCCCCAGTTGTCGCGGGCGGCCAGGTCGCGGGCGCGGTTGAAGTGGAAGCGCCACTTGTTTTTGCCGGAGACGTAGGTGGAAGCCTCGCCGCGGTTGTTGAACTGGATGTGGTCGTAGACGACGCCGTCGTAGACGAGGGTGCCGAGGAAGCGCTGGCCGTTGTAGGACGAGACGTATTGGCTGTTGGTCACATCCGCGCCGTTGGCGATGAGCTGATAGACGGGCATGGACTCCTGAAGCGCGCGGGAATAGGAGACCGCGGGCGTGAGGCCGGGCTTGAAGGCGCCGGTCCAGGCGGGAACGCCGTCGTAGACGAAGTAGGCGAAGTTGGGACTGCCGTCGTCGCCGTAGGGAACGGTGATCGAGTAGCCGGCGGTGTCCGCGGCCTGAACGCGATAGCGGACGAGGCTCCGATGGATCTGCGCCGAAGCGGGGATCACGGCGGTGTAGACGGCGTCGCCGGCGAGGGCGTCGCCGCCGAGCCCGTCGTCGCGCATGGCCAGGGTGGTCCAGTTGGCGTAGGCGGCGTCGGTTTTGCGGACGTAGGCGCCGGGCGCGACGAGCTGGTATTGGCAGACGACGGAGGCGACGCCGTCCGCGTCGGTGATCCTCGCCGTGAGGGCGACCGCATCGCCGGAGACCGGGCGCTGCGGGGCGTGGGCGACCTGGCGGATGGCCGGAGGGGAATTGGTCGCGGCGCAGGAGTTGGCGGCGCCGGGAGTGGGCGCGGTGCCGGCGACGACGGCGATCGACTCCTCCACGGATACGTCGATGGTGAAATCGCTGCTCACGAACGTGGAGTTGAAGGCCTGGACCGCGACCACGTTGTCGCCCTCGCGCAGGTAGGCGTCGGCGCCCGCGAGCGTGAGCTCCTCGAAGGCCACCAGGTCGGCCTCATGGTTTTGCGCGAGCGAATCGTAGGCGGGCGAGAGGGCGGCGTCGACATGGAGCCGCGCGACCTCGCGACCGTTGATCCAGACGATGCAACCGTCGTCGACGCGGACGCGGAGCTTGAGCGCCGAGGGGCGCGCGCCGGGGGCGATGGCGAAGACGCGGCGCAGGAAGAGCGACGAGTAGACGTTCACCATGTCGGGGAGCGGAGTATGATCGTCGTTGTCGCCGAAGCCGATCGAGGTCTGGCCGGTTTGCCAGGTGGCATCCTCCGCGAAGCCGAGCTCGCGCCACGCGGCCACGGGGGACGACGCCTCGCTCGTGCCCTTGCGGTAGCGCCACGCGACGTCGTTGGCCGGCACGTAGACCTGGGGCTGGACCACACCGGCGGGCTGGCCGGAGGAACGCCAGGAGCCGCCGAGATCGTTGTCGAGGGCGGGATTTATCAGCTCCATGGAGGAACCGTCTCCGCGAGAGGCGGTGGGCCAGGGAAAACCGGCGCCGTAGGTGACGCTGTCGATCGTCGCGTCGGCGGCGTCGCGAAGCCGGAGCCGTTCGCCGTCGTTGCCGAGTTTGCCGGTCCAAGGGCCGAGCGGGGTGAATCCCCAGCGTGCGGCGAAGACGACCGGATCGGCGGAAACGACGAGATAGCCCCGGGCCGGGAGGGTGGCGCCGAAGGGGAAAACGTAGTCGACGCCGGAGTCGAATTTCCATCCGGAGAGATCAAGCGGGGTGTCGCCGGGGTTGTGCAGCTCGACGAACTCGGCGGGATTGGCGGCGTCGCTTGGCGCGTAGTTGATCTCGTTGATCACCGCGGTCGCCGGCGTCTGCGCCCGGGCGTCGGCGGCAAAGGCGGCGCAGACGGCCAGCCAGGCGAGAAAGGCACGAAAGGACACGGAAGCCGCGGCGCGACTCTCCGTTGCGGACGGACGGGCGGGGTGGGGCATGGGGGAAGGTCCCGGCGCGTAGGCCTGAACAGACCCGAAGCCTTTCCACGGAAACCCCGCCGCACAAGGCCCAAGCTCGCGCGGCGACGCCTTAGTAGAGGACGGGCGGAACCTTGTTAGCTGCGCCGGGATGAACGCACCGACGCGGCGAAGCCACGTCCGGACCGTCCTCAGAGGGTTTTGATCAAAACCTTGGGATTGCGGCCGCTCTCGGCGTAGGTCTTGAGGCGGGCTTCGGGAAGGGCGGCGGGGGTCGTCTCCTCGAAATTCATCACCGACGTGAAAAAACTGTAGCTCTGGGTGGAGAGGGCGATGACCTGCGAGGCGCCCTTGTCCTTGGCGCGGAGGCAGGCGTATTCGATCAGCTTACGGCCGATGCCGCGGTTCTGGTAGAACGGCAGCACGTAGAGCGAGCCGATCTCGGCGAGCTGGGGCTTGTCGGCGTAGAAGGCGAGGGTGACGCAGGCGATGATGTTCTCGTCGATCTCGAAGACGTAGAACTGGTCGATGAACTTCTCGATCGTGGCCTGGGTGCGGTGGAGCAGCTCCTCGCGCTTCACGGCGGCGCGGGTGAGGTTGTAGATCATGCGCACGTCGGCGCGGCGGGCCTGGCGGATCTGCTGGTAGTCGTTCGCGTAGATCAGCGTGCCGACGCCTTCGTTGGAGAAGATCTCGTTGAGCAGGCCGTCGAAGATGCGGCCGTCGACGAGGTGGACGCGGGCGACGCCGGTCTCGAGGGCGCGGATGGCGTGTTGCGCCTTGCTCAAGGCGGCGGGCGCGATGGAGGCGGGGCTTTCCTTCAGGATGGCGCGGAGGCGCTCGACCGGGAGGTCGCGCTTGATCTCGCCGTTGATCTCGAGGCCGGCGAGGGCGCTGAGGTAGATGACCTTCGAGGCGCCGAGGGCCTCGCCGACTTCGGCGGCGAGCAGGTCGGAGTTGACGCGGTAGGAGTGTCCCTCGGGGCCGTAGCCGACGGGCTGGATGATCGGGACGATGTCGCGCTCGATGAGGTGGGTGAGGAAATCCTTGTCGATGCGGTCGACGCGGCCGGTGAAGTGGTGCTCGGTGCCCTTGATGATGCCGACCGGGAGGGCGCGGACGGCGTTGGTGATGGCGCACTTCAGGCTGTTTTGCGTGAGGCCCTCGAGGATGAGGTGCGAGACGCGGGCGGAGGCGCGGATGGCGAGGTCGAGCGTGGCGGCGTCGGTGACGCCGGTGCCGTCGATATTGGAGATCGCGATGCCGCGCTGCTTGGAGAGATCGGCGATCTGCTGGCCGATGCCGTGGACGAGCACGACCTTGATGTCGAGGGAGCGGAGGACGGCGATGTCGACGAGAAGATTGCCGAAATTCTCGTCGGCGACGATGGCGCCGTCGATCGCGAGCACGAAGATCTGGCCCTGGAAACGCGGCACGTAGCGCAGGATGCCGCGCAGGTCGGTCGGCTTGATGATCGGCGTCGCGTTGGCGGCGGCGATCGGCGCGGTGGGAGACGAGGCGGGGCCGGAGGCGGATGCGCTCATTTAAGGTGGTGCGTGCGGGATGCGGGCTTGCTTGTCGGGCAAGCGGGCGGGCTCGTCAACGCGCCATCACGGTCCAGCGGGCCGACTCGCGGGCGCCGGCGAGCGTGATCTCGTGGCGGCCGGGCGCGAGGAGGGCGGGAGGAAGCGTGAGGAGCACGTTGCCCTCCTTGGCGCGCGCCTGGAGCGAGCCGGGCACGGGTTCGAAGGTGGGCACGATGACGATCTTGTCCTCGCGGATGTAGACCTCGGCGCCGGCGAGCTGCTCGTGGTCGCCGTCGAGCCGGGCGGTGAACTGGATGCGTATGGCCTGGCCGGCGGCGAATTCGGCGGGCGCAAGCAGATCCTCGTAGGCGGAGGGAAGCCGGGGGGCCTCGACCAGGGTTTTGTCGAGGGGAGAGGGCAGGCCGCCCGGCGCGTCGGCGGTTTCGGCGCGGGCCGCGCCCTCGGGAAGGAGTTGTTTGGCGGGGAGGGCGGGGTAGGGGCGCTCGGCGCGCACGACGACGCGGGTGAAACCGGCGTCGAGCAGGCGCTTCACGTTGGCCTGCGCCTTCATGTCGGCGTAGGGCTCGAAGGCCTTGTCCGGTTTGCGGAACTTCAGGTTAACGTAGGTGTAGGGCACGATGAAGAGCAGGATCGAGGCGACGATCCAGCGCATGGGCCAGGGCTTGCGGGCGGCGGACATGGAGAAAAGGACGGCAAGGCTGAGGCGGGGGCGCGGCGGGGCGCAAATACGATTGCGAGGCGGGGACGCGCCGGTTTGGTAACGCGATTCACCGCATGAAACGCTGGTCCCAATTTTTCATCCCCACGCTCAAGGAAAGCCCGGCCGACGCCGAGATCGCCTCGCACAAGCTGCTCGTTCGCGCGGGCCTCGTCCGCAAGCTGAGCGGCGGCCTCTACACCTTCATGCCGCTGGGGCTGCGCGTGATGCACAAGATCTCCCAGATCTGCCGCGAGGAGCTGGAGCGCGAGCAGCCCGCGCAGCAGCGCCCGGGCGCGATCGAGCTGTGGATGCCGCACGTGCATCCGGCCGAGCTTTGGGAACAAGGTCCCCGCTGGGCGGCCGCGCGCGAGATCATGTTCCGCGCCGACTCCGCCGGCGCCGGCAAGGGCCGGCCGAAGGAGCCCGAGTTCGTCCTCGGCCCGACCCACGAGGAGGTCGTCACGCCGCTCGTGAAACAGGAGATCACGAGCTACCGCGACCTTCCGAAGAATTTCTACCAGATCGGCACCAAGTTCCGTAACGAGATCCGCCCGCGCTACGGCCTGATGCGGGCCCGCGAGTTCGTGATGATGGACGCCTACTCCTTCGACGCGGACGACGACGGCGCGATCAAGAGCTACCTCGCGATGAAGGCCGCCTACGAGGCCTTCTTCAAGCGCATCGGCGTGAAGGCGATCGCGGTCGAGGCCGACACCGGCGTGATGGGCGGCAGCTTCTCGCACGAGTTCATGGTGCCCGCCGAGATCGGCGACGACGACGTCATCTACTCCGACGCCGGTTACGCCGCCAATCGCGAGAAGGCCACCAGCGCCCTCGTGCCGAAGGATCTCGCCGACGCCGCCCCCGCCGGAGCGGTGGAAAAATTCGCCACGCCCGGCGTGGTCACCATCGCGCAGCTCGAGGCCGCGCCGTATTCGGTTTCCGGCGACACACAGTTCAAGACCCTCGTCTACGTCGGCGACGGCAAGCCCTTCCTCGTCATCCTCCGCGGCAACGACGAGCTCGAGGAGGCGAAGCTCGGCTCGCTCGGCTTCACGCTCTTCCGTCCGGCCACCCCGGAGGAAATCGAGCCCGTCATGGGCGCCAAGCCCGGCTCGCTCGGCGCGGTCAAGGGCACGATCAAGGATCCGAAGGCCCTCGCGGGCGTCTTCGCCGACCATGCCGTCCGCCTGATCGGCAACGGCGTCACCGGCGCGAACGAGGACGGTTTCCATCTGAAGAACGTCAACGTGGCCCGCGACCTCGCGATCACCAAGTTCGGCGACTTCCGCCGCGTGCGCACCGGCGAGCCCTGCCCGGTCTCCGGCCAGCCGCTGCAATCGAAGCGCGGCATCGAGGTCGGTCACATCTTCAAGCTCGGCACGAAATACTCCGAGAAGTTCGGCGCGGTCTACACCGACGACCAGAAGCAGTCGCACCCGATGGTGATGGGCTGCTACGGCATCGGCGTCAGCCGCACGCTCCAGGCGATCATCGAGCAGAGCCACGACACCGACGGCATCGTCTGGCCCTGGCCGGTCGCGCCCTTCCAGGTGCTCATCTGCCTGCTCGACCCGAAGCTGCCCGAGGCGGTCGCGATGGCGGAGAAACTCGCCGCCGCCGCCGAGGCCGCGGGCGCCGACGTGCTGCTCGACGACCGCGAGGAGCGCCCGGGGGTGAAGTTCAAGGACGCCGACCTGATCGGCGTCCCGCTGCGCGTCGTGATCGGCGGCAAGGGCCTCAAGGACGGCATCGTCGAGGTGAAGCCGCGCGCGTCGAAAGAGGTTCAAAAGATCGCGGTCGGCGAGGCGGAGGCGAAGCTCGCCGAACTGGTCCGCGCCGCCGCGCAGGGAGCCGCCGCCTGATGCCGTTCGCCTTGTCCAAGTCCTCGATCGAGGTGGCGGAGCCGCGGCTCGCGGGCACGCGGCCGATGGTTTCCCCCGCCGAGATCGAGGAGACCGCGACGGTGCTCGCGCCCCAGGGGCCGTGGCGCGTGGTCGTGCTCAACGATCCGGTGAACACGATGAGCTACGTGGTCCTCGTGTTCCGCAAGGTCTTCGGCTTTTCCGAGCCGGTCGCGCGCAAACACATGCTCGAGGTCCACGAGCAGGGCCGCTCCGTGGTCTGGTCCGGCCTGCGCGAGCAGGCCGAGCTCTACGCCTTCGCGCTCCAACAATGGCATCTCACCGCCATCCTCGAATCCGATGAAACGCATTGAGGTGAAGCTTAGCCTGGGCGTGGTCGCGCCGCTGCTCGACCTGATGAAGGCCTCGAGCGACGTGCTCGAGGCTCAGATCGCCGCGCCCCTCGCGCTCGACGACATCGACGCGGACTTCCGCGAGGACTGGAAAGCCGAGCTGCTTCAGGGCCAGCAGGAGGAGCTCCACGCGCTGATGGGGCTTTTCAACAGCGACTTTTTCGTGAACGGCGTGGTAGCCTTCGACGAGGGCAACGCCGAGCTCATCGTGCGCGCCTGCTCCGCGCTCCGCCTGCGCCTGCGTCGCCACGATCTGAATACGCTCGAGGACGAGCAGCTCGAAAGCGGCGGTCTCGAACTGGAGTCCCTTCCCGAGCCGCTGCAAAAACCCTACATGTGCTACATCTTCCTCGGCACGATCCAGGAGCTGATCATCCAGCATCTGGACGCCGCGATCCTGCGCGGCACGGCCGACGGCGAAGATGCGGACGAATCGGAGGACGACGACACGGACGACGGCGAATTCGACGACGGCGAGGCAGGCGAAGGCGGCGACCCGGACGACGGGCAAAAGCGCTAAGGCCTCAAATCACGGCTCGTTTTCTCCCTTTTGTGAAAGTCGTCTGCGAACATTGCGGCCTGCCTTTTTCCGTCCTCCGGACGCCCCCGGGGAAAGCGGTCTATTGCTGCTCCGGCTGCGCGCTCGCGGCGCGGGTGCCGGTCGACGCGCAGGGACAGTTTCCGGTGAACGCCGCGCTGGTGTCGGCCCTGGGCGCCGGCTTCGTGTTTTTCAACCAGACTCTCTTCTGGATGCTCGCGATCTTGCTGGCGCGCCGGGCGGAGGCGGCGAGCGCGCTCAACGGCGGACGCTTCGTCCTCGCCTCGTTGGCGACGGGCGCGCTGGTGTGGCTGGCGCTGTTCTTTTTCCAAACAAGGGCGGGCGCGGGGCGGCTGATCGATCGCGTGATCGCGGGCGCGAGTTGCGCGGCGCTCGGCTGGGCCCTAGCCAACGGCCGCGCGGACATCGCCCTGCTCGGCAACGCCGTGTTCGCGGCTTGGGCCTTGCGCGGACTGGCCCGGAAAAAAATTTCGGCAAAAAAGTAGGCGGGAAGCGGCCGCGGGGGGTTGACGGAGCGCCGCGCGAACCTAGATTCCCCGGCGACACTCGGCGGCGTTCGAGGTGCTCTTTTTACGCTCTTTGCCTTTGAATCAATCCGGGAGCCATCAAACCGGGCGCACGCAGCCAGGCCGTAAATCGGAAGGCTAACAAACGCACGGCGGTTCCCACCTTAACTTAAAAAGGTTAGAGGCCTTTGAGCATACGGCGCAGGCGGAGTGTCACTAATTTTTCCCGGCCCAATACGACAAGGACCGCCGGAGCGCCGAAAATGGCGCTGGCGGAGCGGGCGGGGGCGGCTTTGGTAGGGGCCCTTATCTTTCGCATGAGTCCCACCGTCTACTACATCGTCCACGTTTTCTCCGTGCTCGTCCTCACGGGCTTCACTTTCTACGCGTTCGCGGCGCCGGCGGAGACCCGCAAGAAGGTGATGATGATCACCGGCGTCGCCTCGTTGCTGGCGCTCGTCGGCGGTTTCGGCCTCCTCGCCAAGCTCCACAACAACCAATTCGCCCCCTGGGTGATCGTGAAGATCGTCTGCTGGCTCGGTCTCTCCGGCCTGGCGGGCATCGGCTATCGCAAGCGCGACAAGGCCGGGCTCTTCATGGCCGTGGTGCTCGCGCTGGTGTTCGTCGCCCTCTACGCGGTCTACACCCGGTTCGCCTAAGACCCGCCCGAAGGCATGTCTGGCGCGCTCTGCGGACTCTGGGTCGACGAGGACGGACGCGTTCACGCGTCCCTTGAAACCGTCGATGGCGGCCGCGAGACGCGGGTCGAGACGCTGCGCCCCTTCGCATGGCTGGCCGGTGGCGCGTTTCCCGCCGGCGAGGGCGTCGCGATCGAGCCGCTGAAGGGAGAGGGCTTTTTCACCGAGCTCGCGCACGGAGAAACCCTCTCGCTCTTCGAGGCCTGGCTCGACGCGGCGAAGACTGCGGGGACGAAAAGCATCGACGTCGTCCGGCCGCTCGAAAGCCAGTGGTTGCTGCAATCGCGGCGACGGCTGTTCGCGGATCTGCCCTTTGCCCGCTTGCGGCGCTGCCAGCTCGACATCGAGACCGGTTCGACCGACGGCGGCTTCAGCGACGCAGGCAAACCCGGGGACCGCGTGCTGGCGATCGGCCTGCGCTGCGGCGGAACGAATCGATTTCTCGTGCTCGCGGAGGAAACGGACGAGGCGGAAAAAGCCCTGCTCGAGCGTCTCAACGCGACCTTGGCCGAGCTCGATCCCGACACGATCGAGGGGCACAACATCTTCAAGTTCGACCTCGATTACCTGCGCCTGCGGGCGAAGCGCCACAAGGTGCCCTGCGCCTGGGGACGCTTCGGGCAGAAGGCGAAATTCCGCAACAGCCGCCTCAAGGTCGCGGAACGCTGGGTGGATTTTCCCCGCTGCGATCTACCGGGGCGCACGGTGATCGACACCTACCTGCTCGTTCAACTGCACGACATCACGGCGCGCGAATTGACGGGTTACGGGCTGAAAGAGGTGGCGGTCTACTTCGGGGTGACGGGCGACGAGGACGAGCGCACCTATCTCGCGGGCGACCAGATCGCGGCGACGTTTCGCTCCGACCGGGAGCGTTTTCTGGCCTATCTCGGCGACGATTTACGCGAGACGGCGGGCGTGGCCGACGTGCTGCTGCCGACCTATTTCGAGCAGGTGAAAACCTTCCCGATTTTGCCGCAGGAGGCGACGCTGCGCGGCAACACGGGCAAGATCGACCTGCTCTTTCTCGAGCACTACTACCACGCGCGGCACGCCTGTCCGGTTCCTCCCGAGGTGGCGCCTTTCGAGGGCGGCTACACACGGAGCTTCCGGGAAGGCGTGTATCGGCACGTGCTGCACTTCGACGTGGCCTCGCTTTACCCGAGCCTGCTTCTCCTGCTCGGCCGCAATCCGCGCAACGACGCGCTCGGGGTCTTCATCCCGCTGCTGCGCACCCTCCGCGAGTATCGGCTGCGCTACAAACAGCTGGCGCGCTCCGCGCCCTCGGCCGACGAGCGCGCGGAGGCGCAGGCGCGCCAGGCGAGCTTCAAGATCCTGATCAACTCCTTCTACGGCTACCTGGGCTTCTCCGGGGCGCGCTTCGGCGACGGCGAACTCGCCGCCGAAGTGACGCGCCGCGGACGCGAACTCTTGCAGACCCTGATCGACGCCTTCGCCGCGGAGGGCTGCACGATCCTGGAGGCGGACACGGACGGCATTTATTTGTCCTCGGAAAAGCACTACGCGGCGCCGGGGCTCCTGCTGGAAAAGGTGGAGTCGATCCTGCCCGCGGGCATCGAGCTCGAGCACGACGGCAGCTACGACGCGATGTGGTGCTACAAGGCGAAGAACTACGCCCTGCGCGACGGCGGGCGCGTCGTCCTGAAGGGCAGCGCCCTGCGGTCGCGCGGGATCGAGCCCTTCCTGAAGAAACTTACCGGGCATCTGATCCGGCACCTCCTGGAACTGGAGGCCGACTCGCCCCGGGCGCGGCTGGAGGAGCTGCGACGCGCGATCTCGGCACGCGAGCTGCCGGTCTCGGAACTGGCGAAGACGGAGGCGCTGAGCATGAATCCCGACTCCTACGAGCGCCTGATGGCGGAGGGCGGCAAGCCCCGGCGCGCGGCGGCGGAGGCGGCCCTGCAAATGACTCCGCGCCCGAGGATGGGCGAGCACGTCAGCTACTATCTCGTGGCGAAGTCGAAGGGGAAGACCTCGGACTGGGCGCGCGCGCGGCCCGTGGCGACCTATGATCCGACAAACCCCGACACCGCCTACGATCCCCAAGCCTACCTCGACAAGCTGGATGATTGGGCGGAGCGCCACGGCGCGCTTTTCGGCCTCCCCCCGGCCGGCGGCGTGCAGGGCGAACTGTTGTAGCCGATCCGACGGCGCGGCGATCCGCAGGCGCCGCGGACGAAGATGCGCGGGCTTTTATTTTTCCCCGCCGCCCATCTTCACGATGAGGTCGAAGTGCGTCTTGCCCAGCGGCATCACGGAGAGACGGCTTTGGCGGAGAAGCGGAAGGTCCGCCAGCTTGGGCTCGGCCTTGATGGCGGCGAGTTCGACCGGACGGGGGAGGGTTTCGCCGATCGCGAGCTCGACGGCGGACCAGTCGCCTTCGGTGGCCTTGGGGTCGGGGAAGTGTTCCTTCGAGACGGTGGCGGTGCCGAGCACGGCCTTGGTCGTGACGCTGGCGTAGAAGAGCACGTGGTCGCCCTTCTTCATCGCACGCAGGTGATTTCGGGCCTGGAAGTTCCTCACGCCGTCCCAGGTCGTCTTCTTGTCGCGCGTGAAGTCGCTCCACGAATACGCCTCGGGCTCGGTTTTCACCATCCAGTATTGGGTTGTCATGATTCCGCGCCGATGAATGCGTTCCCGCCGATGGACGCAACTCCGCCCGACAAGCCCGATCAGGAACTCGCCGCGCAGGCCCGGCGCGCGCAACGCATCCTGATGCTTGCGATGGCGCTTATGATTGGCGTCCCGGTCTTGCTGTTTATCTTGTTTCACACCTGATTCGTCGCGCATGAATCGCACGCTTCTTCCGATCCGGGTGCTTTTTATCACGCTCTGCGCGTCGGCCGGCTGGCTGGTTTGCCTGACGGAGGCGGATTGGGACGACCATCGCCTGCTGGCGACGATGATCGGATTTTTGATCGGGTCGCTGGTGGTGCTGGTCGACCTGCTGCTGAAGGGTTTTTCGCTGCGCGGGCTGTCGGCGATCTCCTTCGGCCTGCTGATCGGCTCGTTGATCTCCTACCTGATCAGCGTGTCTCCGCTGCTCGGCGCGGGCGATCCCCAGATCGTGTTCCTCGTGCGCCTGGCGCTTTTTCTGATCGTGACCTACCTCTCGACCGTCATCGCGCTGCGGGGCAAAGACGAGTTCAACCTCGTGATCCCCTACGTGCGCTTCGTGCCGCACGAGGTCGACGTGCCGCTGGTCATCGTCGACAGCAGCGCCCTGATCGACGGCCGGATCGCGCGCATCTGCGAGGCGGGCTTCATCCCCGGAGCGCTGATCATCCCTCGATTTATCCTCGGCGAGTTGCAGGCCATCGCCGACTCGCCCGAACCGGCGCGTCGCGCCCGCGGCCGCCGCGGCCTCGATACGCTCAACGAACTGCGGCACATCAAACGGCTGGATCTGCGCATCCACGAGAGCGAAGCGAAGCGCGGGGAGGTCGACGCCAAGCTGGTCTTTCTCGCCACATCGATGAAGGCGAAGCTGCTCACCGTGGACGAGAACCTGTCCAAGCTCGCCGATTTCCACGGCGTGGTCGGTCTGCATCCCAGCGACCTGGCCCGCGCCCTTCAGCCGACCTACGCGATCGGCGAGGTGATCGATGTCGATCTCGTCAAAGCCGGCAAAGACGAGGGACAGGCGGTCGGCTATCTGCCGGACGGCTCGATGGTCGTCGTGAACGAAGGCGCGCGCGCGGTCGGCCAGCGGGTGCGGTCCGAGATCATCAGCGTGATGCCCTCCGGAAACGGGCGCATCATCTTTTCGCGCCACCTCGGTCACGACTGAGCGGCGACGAGGCGCGCCAAGGGGCCGGATGCGGGATCCGCACGCGATGAAGCTGAAAAGTCGTCCCCGAGCCGTCTTTACTTGGCGGACCGGAGCAGGCCCGCAGGCTGCGTGAAGTCATGCCGCCTGATCGTGTAGCCGCCAAAACCCGCGTCCTCTTCGTCTGCATGGGCAACATCTGCCGTTCACCCGCCGCGGAGGGCGTGTTTCGTGGTTTGTCGGAGCGGGCGGGCCGGGCCGATCGCTGGGAGGTCGCCTCGGCGGGCACGATCGGGATGCATGCGGGCGAGTTGCCGGACGCACGGATGCGGGAGGCGGCCGCGCGCCGGGGTTACGACCTGCGCAGCCGGGCGCGGCGCATCGAGCGCGAGGATTTCTCCCGTTTCGATCTGATCCTGACAATGGACGAGGACAACCGTCGCCACGTGCTTGCGCTCGCGGCCGACGAGGCCGGGCGCGCCCGGGTGCGCCGCTTCGTCGATTTTTGCCGCAAGCATGTGGACGCGGATGCCGTGCCCGATCCCTATTACGGCGGCGCAGCCGGCTTTGAGCACGTGCTGGATCTGCTGGAAGACGGTTGCGCGGGGCTTCTTGAGGCGGATCGAGCCGCGTAGCTTTTGGCTTTTATCATCCGCCCGGGGTTTTCTTCTGGCCTGCGGCGGCAAGTGACATTGGCTTTCTCATCCCCTCATGCAAGCGCTTAGCCCCCAGCCGGATGCCCCTCAAGTAACTATCGGTGAAACAGTTCCTTGGGAGCGTGTCGAGATGGCCCCGCCTCCCGCATGGGCCGATGCGGAGGCGTCCTATGATGCCAGCTTTCGCGGCAAAGCCGGCGGACATGTGACGCAGTTGCTTTGGTCATGGCAGGTGGACGCCGAATCCGCCCGGACATTCGCCTCCACCGCCCGCCGTCTCGAAACCGCCATGGCGGTGCAACACGAGTCGCAGTGGAGTCTCGATCTCGACGCGCGGGCCTCGCGCCTGACCTTGCATTGGCTGCGTATCGTCCGGGGGGATACGCGGATCGATCAGCTGAAACGCGATCGCATGCGACTGCTCCAGCGGGAGACCCAGCTCGAGCACCATGTCATCGACGGCAGCTGGACCTTGCTGCTCGTCCTGGAGGACGTGCGGCCGGGCGATGTGATCGAGGCCGCCTACACGACCGAGTGGCGGCATCCGATCCGTCCGGACGGGTGCGAGGTGTTTTTCGTGGTGCCGCCGCTGATACCGGTCGCCCGCTACCATCTGTCGGTCCTCAGCGATCCCGCGCGGTCCGGCTTGCGCTGGAAATCATCGCCGGACGCCCCCGCCCTGCGGGAGGAGACGCGCGCGGACGGTCGCCGACGCTGGGCGTGGGAGGGCTCGCAGCCGACGCCCCGCGAGGCGGAGGCCAACCAGCCCACGACCTTCATCGATCATCTTTGGGTGCAGGTGTCCGACCTCGCCGGCTGGGAGGAACTCGCGGCCCGGGTGGACGCCGCCTGGGCGGGCTCAGGCGAAAGCGCCGACGCGGACCAGATCGCCGCGTTCGCCAAACCCGCCACGGTGGACGCGGCGGCCATCGCCGCCCTGATCAGGCAAATCCAGGACGGGTTTCGCTATTTGAGCGTCAACCTCGAGACCGGCGGCTGGATACCGGCTCCGCCGAGGAAGACCGCGCGCCAACGCCATGGCGATTGCAAGGATCTGACCTGGCTGGCGGTTTCGGTGCTTCGCCGCTGGGGGGTGGTTGCCCGCCCCGTGCTCGTCGGAACCGGCCTGCGCGAACGGGTCGCGGACCTGCTCCCGATGTCGATCGCCTTCAACCACGCGATCCTCGAGGTGGAATCCGGCGGGGCGAAGCGATGGTTTGATCTCACCGCGCGCGACCAGGGCGGGACCTTCGCCACCCAGGCCGTGACATGGTTCGGCAGCGGGCTGGTCGTCGATGCGGCGAACGGGGGTCTTCGCGAGCAGCCCGGCGGCCGCGTCGGCGGAGCCTGCTCCATGCGCGAGACCGTGCTGGTCGACTCGAAACGCCACGCCGTATCCGTGGTCGAGATACGCCTGCGCGTCGAGGGCGCGCAGGCCGACGGGCTGCGCCGGGAGCGCCTGGCCAGGGGGGCGGAGGCGTTCGCCCGCGAACGCGAGGACCAGGCCCGGCGCCGGCACGGCCGGGCCCGGCGCTCGGGCGAATTGCATTGGCGCGACGACCGCGAGGCCAACGTGTGCGAACTGGTCGAGGTGTTCGAGGTGTCGGACGCGGTCCACGCCGGCGAGCAGGGCCAACGCGCGGTTTACGACGCCCCGCCCGGTCTCCTTGTCCAAGGGTTCCTGCTGCCCGGCGACGAGCCGCGGCGCGGGCCCTGGGAGATGCCGTTTCCGCTCGAGGTGGCGCACGAGATCACGGTCAAGTCGCCTGCGCTCGGGGTCGGCTCCTCGCCGCGTCGCCGCTGGTCGACACCGGAGTTCGAGGCCGTCGTCGAGGGATCTCTTGTCCGCGGCTCCTGGACCAAGCGCATGCGTTTTCGCGTGGCCTCGGCGGAGATCCCCGCGGCGCGCGTGTCCGCGTATCGCCGCGATCTGGACGCTTTGTTTCGCGAACTCGGCTGGCGGATCTACCTGCCGTGGGGCCAGGCGCGCCCGCGGCGGGGCGATGGCTTCGGCGAGCCGCGCGACGACGGGGCCGGCCTGGTGGGCGGAAATTTCCTGGTCGAGGGAAGGCCGGATGCACCCGAACCGCTACCGCCGCCTCCTGTCGCGGTGACGCCCGCATCGGAGCCGGATTCGCCTGGCGAATCGAAGCAGGCGAACAAGGTGAAACACTCTCCCGGCGCGAAACGGCGGCGCCGCAGTTCGCAGGACAAGCGATTGGAACGGGAGCCCAAGAATCCGCTGCCGGGCATCCCGCTTTGGTCGCTGGCCGTCGGCGTGGCCGTGATCGCCGCGGCGTTGATCTATCTGGCTCGCTTCCTGGCCCGGTAACCGGGCCGGGGCAGGGGGCCGCGCGGACGTCCTGGCCAACCGGACGCGCGTGGCGCCGACCTCCCGGAGTGATTCAGCGTTCGACGCGCGCGCAGGTGCGGGCGGTCTCGTGCACGTCGACGCGGGAGAGGAGAGGCAGGCTCGGAAGCAGTTGCTCCATGATCCATGCCCCCAGATTTTCGGCCGTGGTCGGAACGGGGAGCACGTCGTTGAGATTCTGGTGATCCAGCCGGGCTACGATCGGCTTCATCGCGTCCGACAGCTCCGCGAAATCCATCACGAAGCCGCGCGAGTCGAGCGGGCCGGTGCAGAAGATTTCCACCACGTAGGAGTGGCCGTGCACGTTGCGGCACTGGTGGCCGGCAGGCAGGTGCGGCAGGGAATGGGCGGCCTCGAAGGCGAAACGTTTGCTGACGGTGAACTTCATCGCGAATGAGGGCATCCAAAGCGGGCCCGGGCCCGGATGTCACGGCGAGTCTTGGCCGCGGCGGTTTTTACCGACCCAAGTTTTCGGCCCAATGCTGGACAAAGAAGCGTTTCTCGGTGGGCAGAGGGTGGGCGCGGTTCCGATAAGGGGGCGCAACGCGGAGCTCATCTGGAGCGAGACGAGGACGAAGATCACGATCCAGACCCGCAGGTGACCGCCCCGTGTGCGCGCGGTGTGAAGGGACGATGAAGAGCGAATGAAATCGATGTCCGCGGACGGTGAGTTGTCCGTTCATGGTCCCAGAGGGGATGGGGGCCGATGGAGGGCGGACCGCCGTGGCCGCCTTTCGTGAGCCGCAGGTTCGTCGCTGCGGGGACGGCGCCCCGACCGCCACAAGAAGTGAACGGAGTCGCGCCTCGGGCTTGGCTCGGCGGGCGAAAGCCCGACAGGATGGCCGGCTTCATGTCCTGGGTTCTCGCCAGCCTTCTCTCCGCGTTCTTCCTCGGTATCTACCAGCTTTGCACGAAACACGCCGTGCATGAGAACGCGGTCCTGCCCGTTCTGTTCTGGTCCAACGTGTGCAGCGCGGCGGTGTGGGCCTTGCTGATGGCCGCGGGCGCCGAGTGGCCCGAAGGACTGCCCGCGAGCCTGAAGGTGATGGAAATCGGCGGGCGCGGCCACCTGCTGCTGCTCGCGAAGTCGGCGATCGTGGCGGGCTCGTGGATTTGCAGCTATTTCGCGGTCAAGCACCTGCCGGTATCGCTCGCGGCGCCGATCCGCGCCACCGGCCCGATGTGGACCCTGCTCGGGGCGCTGGTCGTTCTCGGGGAACGGCCTTCGTGGGTGGAGTTCCTCGGGGTGGGCGTCACCTTGGCGTCCTTCGTCGGTTTGTCGTTCGCGGGCGCGAAGGAGGGCATCCACTTCCATCGCGACCGCTGGGTGTGGTGGCTGATCGCGGGCACCTTGCTCGGAGCGGTCAGCGGCCTCTACGACAAGTATCTGCTCGGCACGGCGGGCTTCGACGCCGCCACCGTGCAGTGTTGGTTTTCGGTCTATCTCGCGCTGCTCTTTCTGCCCCTCGCGATCGGGTGGTGGCGCCGGTGGTGGGCGCGAAAGGAGTTTCACTGGCGCTGGAGCATCGTCGGCGTCTCGTTCGCGTTGCTGACCGCCGATTTTCTCTACTTCGACGCGCTGCGCGAACCGGAGGCTCTGGTCTCCCTCGTCTCCAGCCTCCGGCGCGGCAGCACCCTGGTCGCGTTCGCCGGCGGGCTGTGGTTTTTCGCGGAAAAAAACGGGCGCCAAAAACTCCCTGCCGTGCTCGGCATCGTCGCGGGCATGGTGCTGACGATCTTTGGTTGAGGCGGCGAAGCGTTCCCGCGCGTTTTCCCGTCGGCGCGGATCACGGTCCTCGCATCGGGGTTTTGCCCCGGGATGGCCTAGGGCCGAGGTCCTACATCTAAAGGGACATCCCGGAATGCGCCGGGAACCCGTCCGGCTACGTTTGGGCTAAGCGTTGGCGAAACATGAGGCCGGCACCGTCTGCCCGGGCGCCGTGTTAACACGTAGGGTGGGGGCATGAAACGCTCCGTGTCCCTCACGCTTCTGCGGCTGGCGCTCGGCGTTTTCTTGGGCGTCGTCGCGGCGCGCGCGGCGGAATGGGAAAAGGACGCGAATCCACGCGCAAACACGGGGCTGTCCGCCGCTCTTGCGGATGCGCGACGGCTTGCGACCCGGCACGGAGACCAGGTCCTGCGCGTCGAGGGGCGCTCGATGCTGCCCTACTTCGGCGACGGTTCGATTCTCGTGGTCCGCGCCGCTCCGGTGGAGGAGCTGCGGGCGGGCATGGTGGTCGTCTATCGTAATCGCTTCGGCGAAACCGTCGCGCATCGGCTCGAGGCGCGCTCGTCGGCGGGTTGGATCGCGCGCGGCGCGAACAACACCGACGCCGATTCGACACCCGTCACCGCGGAGAACCTCGTCGGCGCCGTGTATGTCACGATTTATTCCGACCCGCGCGCCACCGAGGAAACGCCCGTTCTGGCGCAGCGGGGGATCGCGCCCGTGACGGTGGCGCTGGCCGCGCCCGCGCGGTGAACGAGCACGGGACGGACGTGGTTCGAATTCGTGAAAGATTCCTGTTGAACCACCTCGGGCACCCGCCCACGGTGCCGGCGGCCAGGCGCCATGCATGGGCAGGCGCGTGAACCCCGCCAGGGCCGGAAGGCAGCAACGGTGACGACGTTCTCCCAGTGCCGTGGAGTGCCTGGCCACTAATTTCACCCGAAGCGTTTTCGAGTTTGCGCTTGGCGCCGGGCCGCATGCTTTTCGACTCCTTCCGTGTCGCAAGCCGCCTATCAAGTCATCGCCCGCAAATGGCGCCCCCAGACCTTTGACGACGTCGTCGGGCAAGACCACGTCGTCCGGACCTTGCGCAACGCGATCGCCCGCCAGCGGATCGCCCACGCCTACCTTTTTGTCGGCCCGCGCGGCACGGGCAAGACCTCGACCGCGCGCATCTTCGCCAAGGCCCTGAACTGCACCGGCGGCCCGAAGGCCGATTTCGACCCGCAGGATCCCGCCTGCCTGTCGATCGCCGCCGGCACCCACCTGGACGTCATCGAAATCGACGGAGCCTCTAACAACGGCGTCGACCAGGTCCGCGACCTGCGCGACACGGTGCAATACGCCCCCGCCCAGGGGCGCTTCAAAATCTACATCATCGACGAGGTGCACATGCTCTCGGCGGCGGCCTTCAACGCGCTGCTCAAGACGCTCGAGGAGCCTCCGGCGCACGTTAAATTCGTCTTCGCCACCACGGATCCGCAAAAGGTCCTGCCGACCATCGTCTCCCGCTGCCAGCGCTTCGACCTGAAGCCCATCGCCTCCGTCCTCATCGTGGAGCGCCTGGGCAGGATCGCCGCCGCCGAGGGTATCCAGGCCACCGATACCGCGCTCGCCTGCATCGCGCGCATGGCGGACGGCGGCATGCGCGACGCCCAGTCGATCTTCGACCAGATGATCTCCTTCTGCGGCTCGAAGATCGACGAGGCCGACGTGCTCGACGTCTACGGTCTCGTTTCCGGAGAGAAGCTCGCCGCGCTCGCCGCCGCGCTCGCCGCCGGCGACCACGCGCAGATAGTCCGCCTCGTCGACGAGTGCGACGCCTCGGGTCGCGACCTCGCGCGCCTCATCGCCGACCTGCAGGGCCACATCCGCGAGGCGTTGCTCGATTCCATCGCCAAAGGCGGACGCAGCCCGGCGCTCGGCGGCGTGTCGCTGACCACCGAGCAACTCACCCGCATGCTGGACGTCCTCCGCGAGGGCGAAGGCGGCGTGAAGCTGGGCCTCTCGGACAAGATCAATCTCGAGGTGACGCTCCTCAAGGCGGTGGACGCCTCCCGGGCCCGCGCCATCGACTCGCTGCTCAAGGAACTGGCCGCCCTCGGCTCCGCCCTGCCCGCCGCGAACGCCGCCGGCGACGACGAAAAAAAAAAGCCCTGATCGAGCGGCTTGACGCGACGATCCTCGCCTTTGTCGCTGAATCCGCCGCCAGCGCGCCGCCTCCGCGGCCCGGTCCGCCGCTGATCCCCCCGCCGCGGGCTTCCCGGATGCCGGCCGGCGCCGCCGGCTCCTTTCCGGACGCCGCTTCGGGCGGGGATGCCTATGACGAGGCCGAACCGGCGTTTTCCACCCCCGTCGCGGCCCCGGCCGTTTCCGACGACGGCGAGGGACCGCCCTTGGAGGAGCTCGAATCCCAAATGCGCGAGGAACTGGCTTCGCGCGAAGTATCCGTAAACGCCTCGCCCGCGGCCCGGCGTTCCGCGGCCGCCGACGATGAGGAATCCGAAGGGAAGGGGGCCGCCTTGCCCGAGCTGGATACGCTGGTCGAGCGGCTTCCGACGGAAGTCAGGGAGACCTTGGACGAGCTCTTCCGCGCCCGTTTCATCTCGGTGAAAAAACTGCCGAAGAAGCTCTTCCAGGCCGCGACGAGCAAACGCGCCGGCGCCGACTGAGCAGGATCGGTCCGCGCGTCGCCGTCCGCCCCGGCTTGATCGTCCCTCGGCGGCGAGGCGCCGGTCGACGGGATTGTATATCCGGCCAAATGCTTGCATCCTCCGGTCGCACCTCACCATTCGACCGCTCCGCATTTGCCAAACTCATCCGGGCCCTTCTGAAGATTATCCCGCAGTCCATCCCTTCATCCATCGCCGTGACTCTTTTTCGCCCTGTCTCCTCCGGTGTAGCAGTCCTCTCGCGCCTCGCCATGGGCGCCCTTTTCGCAGCGTCGCTGCTGGGCGTCCCCGCCAAAGCCGCGATCGAAAAGCTTGAGATCACGTTCGACTACGTGCGCAAGCAGGCCGCGGATCGCGCCGCGGCGCCCTACAAGGAGCCGGATCGCGAACTGCCCGAGCGTCTCGCGAAACTGAATTACGACGAGATCCGGGACATACGTTTCAAACCCGACCAGGCGCTCTGGCGCAGCGAGGACCTGCCGTTCCACCTTCACCTCTTCCATCGCACCGCGGCGGTGCGCGAGGCGGTCCAGATTCGCGAATTCAGCGCCACGCACGTCCAGACGATTCCCTTCATCCGCGACTTCTTCGACTACGGCAAGCTGGGCAACCTCGGCTGGCTGCGCTCCTCGCTCGGTTATTCGGGATTCCGCGTCCACTACCCGCTGAACCGCCCCGACATCTTCGACGAACTGGTCGTGTTCCACGGCGCCTCCTACTTCCGCGCGCTCGGCGCCGGCCAGATCTATGGCCTATCCGCCCGCGGCCTCGCGATCGACTCGGGCGTGCCGGGCAAGATCGAGGAGTTCCCCGTCTTCACCGATTTCTGGATCGGCAAGCCCCGCCCGGGCGCGAAATCGCTCGTCGTCTACGCGCTGCTCGACAGCAAACGCATCGCCGGCGCCTACGAATTCGTGATCCAGCCGGGCCGGCCGACCGTGATGGACGTGCGCGCCGAGCTCTACGCCCGTGACAACATCGACCTGCCCGGCTTCGCGCCGCTCACCAGCATGTTCTGGTTTGGCAAGAACTCCGACCGTCCGATGGACGACCCGCGTCCGCAGGTGCACGACTCCGACGGTCTGCTTCTGCACACCGCGGACGGCGCGCATCTCTGGCGGCCGCTGCAAAACCCGCGCGCCATCCTGAACACCGATCTTCGCGCGGTTAAACCGGTTCGCTTCGGCCTGCTGCAACGCGAGCGCGCCATCGCCGCCTATGAGGACTTCGAGGCCCGCTATCACGAGCGTCCGAGCTGCTGGATCGAGCCCCAGGGCGATTGGGGCGCGGGCAACGTCCGCCTCGTCGAGCTGCCGACCGTCAACGAGTATGGCGACAACGTCGTCGCCTATTGGGTGCCGGACCAAAAGCCCCAGCCCGGCAAGCCCTTCAATCTCGCCTACCGGATGAACTGGTCGCTCGAGCAGCCCGGCGACGACAACCTCGCCCGCGTCCAGTCCACCCGCATAGGCGGCCTTCCCGGCGGCGGCTGGGGACGCCTCTACTGGATCGATTTCGCCGGCGCCGGCATCGGCCAGCGCAACCCTGAGACCTTGGCGGCCGACATCCGCGTCGCCCCCGGCGCGCGCATCCGCCACCAGACGCTGATCCGCCACACCGGCATCGACGGGTGGCGCGTCGCGCTTCAGGTCGACGGCGTCGACGCGCCGCCCGGAGGCCTGCCCGAGCCGCGTCCCGTGCAAATCCAGGTGCAACTGCGCGACGGCTATCAACCCGTGTCCGAGACTTGGGTTTACACCTGGCTGCAATGAGCCACGAGACCTCCTCCTCCCTTTCCCCCGCCTCCGCCGACGTTCTTCCCGCGCCTTCGGGCCCGGCTTGGGACGAGGCTTTTTTGCGGGTGGAAAGCTACCTGCGCGCGCACCAGATCGAAAGCCGCCTCGTGCTTAATCGCATCGCGGTCGAGATCATCCGCGCCGCCCGAGTCACCGCCGAATCGCCCGCCGGCGGCGGCGTGGATCCGGTGTCCTTGGCCATGCGCGAGGCCGAGCGCCGGACGACCGAATGGTTTGCGCGGGTCCTCGGCGACGCCGCGGATCCGGACGACGAACGTCTAGGCACGCGCGGACGCATCGCCCTGGTGATGGCGGACGTGCCCGCCCGCTGGCCCCAGCACTTTCTCGCCGCCACGCCGCCGCCCGCCGAGCTCGTGGAAGCGATGCGCGCGGCCTACATCGAGGCCGGGCCCGAGCTCGAGCTCACCCGCATGGTGCCTCGTCCGCTCGACTTCGGTCCGATCGCCAACGTCGCCGACGAGGCGTGGAAGACCTTCACGCGCTGGCCCGTGCTGCGCGCCGTCTTCGGCTGGCTCATCTTCATCGGCCTTCTCGCCGTCATCTGGTTCGAAACCCACAAATAAGCGACCGGGCCTCCCCGCCCTTCGCCGTCCCGGCTTTTTCCCTCCTTTCCTTCGCCTCGCTTCATGAGCGTCTCCCGCTTCGACCCCGCCCGCCTCAGCGGCACCCGCGTCACCCAGCGGCGACTCTTCGTCGCCTCCCTGACCCTGCTCATCGTCGGCCCGGCCGTCTTCCTGATGGCCGACCTTCATCGCCGCGTGGACAGCTTCAACCTCTGGAACATCCTCCATCTGCTTCTCTTCGCGATCCTCTTCTCGTTGGTCGCGTTCGGCGCGGTGCAGGCGATCATCGGCTGGTTTTGCCGGATGGGCGGGGGCGATCCCAACCGCATCCTAAACAGCCTTTCGCCCGAGGACGAGGCTCGCCCGGTCGACGCCCCGACCGCGATCGTGATGCCGGTTTTCAACGAGGACACCTCGCGCATCATGGAGGGTCTGCGCGTCATCTACCGCTCGCTCGAGGCCACCGGACAGCTCGACGCCTTCGACTTCTTCATCCTGAGCGACACGACCAATCCGAATCGCTGGATCGAGGAGGAGTCCGCCTGGGTCGCGCTCACCCGGCAGCTCGGCGCCCGCGGCCGGATGTTTTACCGCAAGCGTCGCGTCAACTTGAACAAAAAGGCGGGCAACCTCGCCGACTTCTGCCGTCGCTGGGGCAAGCGCTACCGCTACATGGTCGTGCTCGACGCCGACAGCATCATGAGCGGCGACGCCATCGTGAAACTGGTGCGCCTCATGGAGCGCAACCCCGGCGCGGGCATCATCCAGACCGTCCCCCGTCTGGTGAACGGCGAGACCATCTTCGCACGTCTGCAACAGTTCGCCTCCCGTCTCTACGGTCCCATCTTCGCCTCCGGCCTCAATTATTGGCAGCAGAGCGAGGCCAACTACTGGGGACACAACGCCATCATCCGCGTCGCGCCCTTCATCGAACATTGCTCGCTCCCCGAGCTGCCCGGCGTCGAGCCTTTCGGCGGTCGCATCCTGAGCCACGATTACGTCGAGGCCGCCCTGATGCGGCGCGCCGGCTGGTCGGTGTGGCTGGCGGTGGATCTCGAGGGAAGCTACGAGGAATGCCCGGGCAATCTGATCGATTTCGCCAAACGCGACCGACGCTGGCTCCAAGGCAACCTTCAGCACGCCTGGTTGGTGACCGCGCGAGGCCTTCACGCCGCCAACCGTCTTCACCTCGCGCTCGGCATCCTGGCCTACCTCGCGTCCCCGCTCTGGCTGGCGTTTCTCGTGGTCTCGTCCGTCATCGCCTGGCGTTACGCGGCGACCGGCCTGAGCCCCTTGCCGGTGGACAGCCTGGCGAACTATCTGCACCTCGGTTTCCACGCGCAGGCCCTGCTCCTGCTTTTCGGCACGCTCGGGCTGCTTTTCCTGCCCAAGGTTCTCGCGATCATCGATCTCGCACGGCGCCCCGGCGCCGCCGCGGGTTTCGGTGGATGGACGCGCGTCATCTCCGGGGCGATTTCGGAGACCGCCATTTTCACCCTGATCGCGCCCGTGCTGATGTTGTTTCATTCGAAATTCATCCTGCTGACGCTGGCCGGTCGCGGCGTGGCTTGGGTGGCCCAGCGCCGCGGCACGGACGGCGATCCGGAGTGGCGCGAGGCGATCCTCACCCACGCCGGCCATACGATCACCGGGCTGGGGTGGGGCGCTTTCGCCCTTTGGGTGAGCCCCGCTTTCGCCGGCTGGCTCGCGCCGATCCTGCTCGGACTCGTGACTTCCATTCCCGTGTCGCTGATGACCGGACAGATCGCGGGCGGTAATTTTGTCCGCCGACTCAAGTTCTTCCTGACTCCGGAAGAGACGTCACCTCCGCCGGAGCTCACCCGACTCGCCCGCAATCTCGAAGCCTGCCGCCGCCATGCCCCGCCGCTTCCGGAGCTCGCCGCCGATTATGGCCTGATGCAGGCCGTGCTCGACCCCTACGTGAACGCCGTGCACCTCGCGCTCTTGCGCGAACGCGACCACAGCCCCGCGCAGGCCAGCGAGGAACGCTTCGCTCCGCTGCGGGAGCGTTTGCTCCGCGAAGGGCCGTCGTCCCTCGGCTCCCGCGACAAGCTAGCCCTTCTGCTCGACGCAGACTCCATGGCGGCCTTGCACCGCGACCTCTGGTCGCTCCCGGCCGAGCGGCTTTCCGCGTGGTGGCGAACCGCCATTCGGGCCTATAACGTCCTGGCACCCGCCCCCCAGACCGCGTTGTATCGCTGATAGCGAGGAGAACCGTGGATTAGCCCCTTCTTGGGGTATCTCGTGCCCGCCGTATCTAATTTTTATCCGTTTTTAGTATTTTTCCTTAACATCCACTGGGCACAGATACCTATTTTTGTTCCGCCTCTACTTGTTTTTGACAATTACGGAACAGTTAACCAGCAGCTTTACCGTTGCTGGTCCAAGCCCCCCTTTTTTGGCTTAGCGACCGCTATTTCCCCTCGGCGATATCCAAGAAAACCCCTACTTAGTTGTGTCCGCGAAAATCCTGCTCGTTCGCACCGGTCCTGAAATCTTCCACGCCAAAGCCTATGTGGCTGAAGAGTCGGGTCTTTATGCACGTGACATTGCGACGCACCCCGAGCTCGAGGTCTCGCTCAAATCCGAGCAGTTCGACCTGATCATACACGACGGATCCAAGCTCGGGAAGGACCCCCTATCGCTGGCGGAAAACGTTCGCAGCCATCAGCGCACCGCGCCCATCCTTCTGCTTTGCGCCAAGCCCGAGATGGACGTGATCGTGCGCGCCATCCGTCTGGGCGTCCGCGACCTGTTTCACCCGCCGCTTAATCTCAGCGCTTTTTTCGCCCGGGCCACCGAGTTGCTTCAGCCTCGCCTGAACGGACATACGAGCGCGATCGCCCAGCACTGCCGGCATGAGATGACCTTGTTTCTCGCCGGCGAATCGCGCTCTTCGTCGTCCCAGCCCTTTGTCGCCGGCGGCGCGGATCTCGCCGCGTCGGCGGAACTCGAGGGCCTGCGCGCCGAATGCGGACGCCTGCAGACGCTTTTGCAGGCGGAAGGCGCCCGCCGCGACGCCACCGATCACGGCATAAAGTCGCAAACCGACCGCCTGGCGGAACGCGAGCGGACGCTTGCCGCGGCGGAGGCTTCGCTCGCCGCCCAACGGGCGGAGCTCGAAGCCGCCCGCACCGGGGCCGCCCTGGCCAAGTCGGAGGTCGACCAAGCCAAAAAAGCGCGCAACGAGGGCGAGGTCGCGCTGGCCGCCCGCCAAGCCGAGCTCGACGCCGCCCGCGCCCAGCTTGGCGCCGAACAAAAACGTCTCGCCGACGAGGCCGCCGAACTCGAGCAAGCCAAGGCGGATGCCGGCGATTCCGTTCGCCTGCATCAAAAGCGCATGGCCGAGCTCGCCAAGGCGGAGGCGGTCCTAGGCGAACGCGAGGCGGCCGTGGCCGCGGCCCAGGCCAAGCTGACCGCCCAGGAAAAGGCGGTAGCGGAGCGGGAGGATAATTTCACGGTGCGCGAGAAGTCGGTCATCGCGCAGGAGAAGAAGGTGGCGGCCCAGCTTTCACGGGTGCGCGCCGAGGAGGAGGCCTTCTCCGCCCGCCAATCCGAGATCGAGGCCGAGGAGGCCCGGGTCCAGCAGGAGGCGCGTCGAGTCGCCGCGGATCGCGCCGGATTGGAGAGCGAACGCGCCGCTTTCGCCGCCTCCGCGGCCGCCGCCGCCGCCAAGGCCAGGGAACTGGCCGCCGCCGAGGCCGCGCTGGGCGAGCGCGAGGTCGCCTTGGTATCGACCCAGAAATCCTTCGAGTTGCAGAAAAAGAAAGCCTCGCAGGCCGAAGCCGAGGTCATAGCCCGCGATCAGGCGGTCTCCGCCCGGGAAAAACAGTTCTCCGCCGCGCAAGCCGCCTTGTCCGCGGAGCAGTCCGCTTTCGCCGAGCGGGCCGCCGGCTTGGAGAAGGAAGAGGCGCGCATCCGGCAGGAGCGCGAAAAGATCGCGGTGGAATCGGGCGCCCACGCCGCGGCCAAGGCCGAGCTGGCCAACGCCCAGAAGGCCTTGGACCAACGCGGAGCCGGCCTGAGGGCGGCGGAAGAGAAGCTCGCCCAGCGCGAGGCCGCCCACCAGGTCGCCGTCAACGAGGTGAGCGAGACGCGTCGCAAGTTCGAGGTTCGCGAGCAGCAGCTCTCCAAGCGCGCCGAGGAGATCTCCACCTTGGAAAAGAAGACTTTCGAGCAGCTCGACGCCGCCAAGCTCGCCGAGGACAAGGTCGCCGTCGCCCGCAAGGGGCTCGAGGCCGAGCAGACCAAGCTCGCCGAAGCCCGCAAGCGCATGGATGCCGACACCGCCGCCCTGCAAAAGGCCAAGGCGGACACGGCGGCCGAGCTGGACGCCCACAAGAAGCGCGCCGCCGAGCTCGCCAAGGCGGAGCTCGCCCTCGCCGGACGCGAAACCGCCCTGTCCGAGTCACGCAAAAAGATCGAGTCCGACGCCACGCTGCTGAAGGCGAAGGAGGGCGATCTGACCCAGCGCGAAAAGAAGCTCGCCGATAACGAGCGCAAGGCCGCCGCCCAGGCGGAAAGCCTCGCCGCCGCGGAAAAAGCCCTCGCCGCCCGCCAGACCGCTCTGGGCGAGCAGGAGAAGCAGCTCAAGCAGGACAAGTCCGCCCACGAGGCCGCCCTCTCCGCGCTTGCCGCCGACCGCAAGAAACTCGCTTCCGAGCAAGCCGCCGTCGCCAAGACCGCCGCCGAGCTCGCCGACCGCGAAAAAAAGATCGCCGCCGCCCACGCGGAAACCGATGCCGTCCGCAAGATGCTTTCCGCGTCCGAGAAGGCTCTGGCCGAACGCGAAAAGAAGCTGACGGCCCGCGACGCCGAACTCGTCGTGCGCGACAACCGCGCCGCCCAACGCGAGGCCGCCGCGGCCAAGACCGAATCCGCGCTCGCCGCCGAACGCGCCAAACTCGAGTCCGATCGCAAGACCCTGCGGCAGACCCAGGACGCGTTCGCCGCGGAGTCCGCCGGGCTCGTGTCCGCCCAGGCCGAACACGCCGCCGCGCTCAAGACATTCGCCGCCCGCGAAAAAGCCCTCGCCACCCGCGAGGCGGAACTTTCCGCGCGCGCCTCCGCGCTTGCCCAGGCCGAGCAGAAGAACGCCGCCGTCTCCTCCCAGTTTGACGCCCGCGCCAAGGCGCTCGACGAACGCGACCAACGCCTCGACGCCCGCGTCGCCTCGGTCGGCGAGACCGAGAAGCAGCTCGCGGCCGAGCGCAAGACCCTCGCCGCCGAGCGCGCCCGGCTCGAGGCCGATTCCGCCGGCGTCGAAGAGGCCGGCCAGGACATCCTCGCCCGCGAGAAAAAGCTCAAGGGCGCGTCGGACAAGATCGCCGTCCAGCAGGCGGAGGTCGATGCCGGTCTCGCCGAGATCGAGGCCCTCCGCGCGCAGCTCGCCAAGGATCGCAATCTCTGCGAAAAACTCCGCGTGGAGCTCAAGGCCGAGCGCGAGGCGCTCGACAGCGAAACCACCAAGCTCGCCGCGAAGGAAAAGGCCTTCGAGGAGCGTCGCAAAAAACTGCTCGAGCTCTGATCCCCCGTTCCCGTTCAGCGTCAACCCCGGCCCCTCCCACCATCCCCTTTCTCCTTATGGCAACCCCGTCCGCATCGCTCGCCTACGTCGAAATCGCCCCGCACTCTCTGCACGTCGCCGTGCTGGCCGGCCGCAAAGTCGTCGCCGCCCGCGCCTTCCCGCTCGACGCGAAGGCGGATCTCGCCGCCTTCATCGCCGAACACGGCCTGGGCGGGGCGGCCCGCGCTTCGCTGCTGGGCGACAAGAACCACCTCCACCTTTCGGCCGACGCCGAATCGGGCGCCGTCCGACAGCCGTCCGCCTTGCAGGCGCACCTTGCCAAATTGCCCCACGGCTTCGAGGGGGTTCCCACCGCGTCGGTTTGCGACGCCGCCAACGGCCTCGCCTTGGATCCGACGCGCGCCACGCCCTGGTTCTTGGCCGCGGTCGATTCCGCCGCCTTCGCATCGGCTCGGGATACGTTGGGGAAACTGGGACTCGCCCCGGCCGAATTCACGCTCGCCGCGTCCGTGCATCTCGGCGTCGTCGCCGCGTCCCTCTCCGGCGATGAGATCGCCCTCGTGCTCGTGCCCGGCGAGGAGGACGCCTCGCTCGTGTGGGTCTCCGCCCAAGGCGTGAAGGCCGTCGCCTCCGCCCCGCTTGGCTACGCCAGGATTTTCGAGGCGGTCCAGGGCGGACTCGGCCTCAAATTCAAGGCCGCCGCCAGCAAGCTGTTCTACAACGACAACTACGACTTCTCCGACGTCGCCGCCAAGGTCGCCGCTCCGCTGGCCGACTCGCTCAAGGGCCTGATCCAAGGCAAACCCGCCTCCGTCCTCCATGTCGCCGGCCTCACCCCCGGCCAGTCCTGGCTGGCCAGCCAGCTCGCCTCCGCGCTCGGGATGAAGCCGTGGTCTCCCGCCGTCGCCTCCCTCACCGCCAAGCTGGGGCTCGAGACCGGGGTCGCTCCGCAGCCGGCGGCCGCGCTCGGCGTCCTCGCGCTGGCCGGCGCCGGCTCCGCGGACGCCGCCTGGGTTCAGCCCACGCTGGAGGTGCTCGCCTCCCGCCCGGCCCGCGTCGCCAAGGGGGCCGCCGCCCCCGCCGCTCCCGTCTCCGTCTCCAAGCCCGCCTCCAAGGCTCCTTCCGCC
>JACCDY011269157.1_pt1 | contig 72683 bp, 99 predicted proteins | sample 7446391 | NCBI WGS metagenome assembly JACCDY01 (sample SAMN15323451, study PRJNA562643) | freshwater metagenome | isolation source: river surface water | place: USA:Blue River Watershed | collected 2017-08-18
TTTCCATAAACAATACACTAAATGGTACTCGGTAGGGGAATCGAACCCCTCTTCCCGCCGTGAAAGGGCGGTGTCCTAGACCGATAGACGAACCGAGCACAATCTTCTAATTAATTTTTAAAGAACAGTGTTAATTGCTTAACATGTATCTATTATATAGTCTAACCCATTGTTTGTCAACAACTTTTTGAACTATTTTTCTATTTTGGTGCTCTAGGCTGGTAACGATCCAGCGTCTCATCCTTACCAAGGAAGTGTACTACCTTTGTACTACAAGAGCAAAACAGGATGATGTAGTATCGCCGGGAATCGAACCCCATTTTCAACTACGGTCCCCAATTGGACGGCCTGCAAAGTTTTGGCTGCAAAAGGTGGTTGCTGTATTCATCCTTAACTGGTACCCCTCGTCGGATTCGAACCGACACGATTCTCCTTTTGAGAGAGACGCCTCATACCAATTGGGCTAGAGGGGCATATAAGTAAACACACTAGCCACCGCAATACAACGATGCCGCAGGCTACGCCCTAAGGTTTATAACCGTTCTTTCACTAATGTGTTTGCTTATATGGCACCACAGGAGGGATTCGAACCCCCATCGGACACTTTAGAAGAGTGTTGCCTTGTCCAGTTAGACCACTGTGGTATTGGAGGAAGGATGGCAGAATCGAACTCCAACCGCTCGCGCAGTCCATCTGTTTTCGAGACAGTGCTAGTCCCAGACTAGTTAACCTTCCATATATGGCAGTGAGTGAGAGATTCGAACTCTCGTACCCTTTCGGATAGTCACCTTTCCAAGGTGGTGCATTAAGCCACTCTGCCAACTCACTATGTATTCGTTCCGCTTCTTGGGACTTGTACCCCAGTTACTCCGTTCCCTCCGTCGCGGATCCAAGGGCGAGTCTGTTTTCTTCTTGCAAGAATCTATTGGTGCTCACGTTCAGCCTCGAACTGAATCTTCCGCGTTACGAGGGCGGTGTACCACCAGCTAATACTTCGCGAGCATATCGGTATGCGTTACGGGATTCGAACCCGCATCTCAAGGTTTCTAGCCCTGCGTCATGGCGCCCTAACATTTAGACTAAACGCACATAAACTGGTACTCCTGACAGGATTCGAACCTGCAACATCTAACCCCTCAAGCTAGCGTGTCTACCAATTGCACCACAGGAGCATGGTACGGTGGATGGGATTCGAACCCACACTGTACAGATTTTAAGTCTGTTGCCTCCTACCTATTGCGCTACCACCGCATAAAATACTGGTACCCTCTCTCGGATTCGAACCGAGACTGTATGACTTCTAAGGCCACTGCCTGCTACCAATTGGGCTAAGAGGGCAAATAAAACAGGATGCCTTTATGTTGACGGCATGTTAAGCCGTTGCTCTACCATTGAGCGAATTTGCCATGCGGCAAATGTTGGAATCGAACCAACGTGTCATAAATGACGTTGCTGTTAGCATCCTTGAACTGGTGCTTCGTAAAGGAATCGAACCTCTATCTACGGTATGTAACACCGTGGCCCTGCCATTAGACGAACGAAGCATATTGGTTGCGGACGTAGGATTCGAACCTACTAGGCCGAGCTTATGAGACTGACCGATGCCCTGAATGCCCGCAATAAATTGGTGGAGCCCCCTGGATTCGAACCAGGACCTTTCCCTTCATAGTGGAAATTGAAAAGTGTTGCTGTCTGTATCCTTGGCAGGATATCCGTCTTATAACGTGCTACCATTACACCAAGGCCCCATAAATTGGTGGACTCCATTAGAATTGAACCAATGCCTGCGAAGGATTATATCCCACGCCGTACTCCCAACTAATACCAGGAGTCCAAAATAAAACAGGATAGCATTAATACTGGATTCGAACCAGTTAAGTTTCTTTTGTAGAGAAAGTGCGAACCAATCGCGATTATTGTTTGCTGTTACTATCCTAAAACTGGTGGATGTTAGTGGGATCGAACCACTGACCTACAGCGTGTCGAGCTGTTGCACTACCGCTGTGCTAAACATCCGAAATTAGTGCTAGGTTGATAACGCACAACCAAGCAAGGCGGGGTCTGAACTACTGACAACTTATCCTATTATACGCGGTCAATAAACGCGAATTCTGGCACCCACGGAAGGATTCGAACCTCCGACTCCAACGTTCGTAGCGTTGTACTCTAGTCCACTGAGTTACGCGGGTATATTCTTACTGGTGGCTCTGACCGGGATCGAACCAGTGACACACGGATTTTCAATCCGCTGCTCTACCATCTGAGCTACAAAGCCATTATAGAAACGCACTTGCAGGAATTGAACCTGCCCACCGGAAAGATATCCAGCTGTAATCCGCTACATCAGCCGACGTCATTAGCCTTTGTACGTTTCTATAATGGTCCTGCCTCGTGGGATCGAACCACGTTCCTCGGTGCTTCAAACCGTTGCTATGACCACATCAGCTAAAGCAGGATTAATTGTTTGGGGAGAAGTATGGGAATCGAACCCATGATAGCGGAATCACAACCCGCGGTTTTGCCACTAAACTAACGACTCCATAGTATGGCACCCCCTCAAGGATTCGAACCTCGGAATGTCGGAATCAAAATCCGATGCCTTAGACCAACTTGGCGAAGAGGGTATAAATTCTGAGTCGTATTTCTTACACGGCATAGTACGCCCGTCCGTGATGTTACGGTTGTGCCCTTACCTGCAGGACGCGAACACAACTATCTTACATTCTAAGATTCTTGAAGGATTACACGGCGTTAAACTGTCGGCCTATGCCCGCTTAACTTCTGTCCTTCGGCAGCTTTTTCCGCTAACAACACTTTTCTTACCCCTACTGGACCGACTTACTTTCGCATCGTCACCCACCTCATATGTAGTGAAGACCACGCATCCACATGGCTCGGTTTCCGTCTACTCATCTTACTAAGTGTTGTCTTAGTATTGGCGTCCACCGTCGGTATCACACCGCACTCCAAGATAGCTGGTTAAGCTAGCCTACAGATCTCCTGTTGAGTGGACTGACTTATACTTCCATCGTTGCCACCACAGCATTGACTACTCATATAAGCACTAACTTGGCAGAGGTACTTGGAATCGAACCAAGATTTACGAGTTCAAAGCCCGTTGTATTAAGCCATTATACGATACCCCAACAAAATAAACAGGATGCGTTTTTTTCTTTTATACCAAAAAAGTTATAGAAGTTGCTGTTAGCATCCTAAAAATGGTAGCCATGGACAGTTTCGAAATGTCGACCTAACGCTTATCAAGCGTTTGCTCTTCCTCTGAGCTACACGGCTATATATGGTTCCCAGACCTTGAATCGAACAAGGAATAGCCGGTTATCAGCCGACCGTTATAACCATTTAACTACCCGGGAATAATTTGGCATCCCGCCAGGGACTCGAACCCCGACCAACGGTTTTGGAGACCGGTATGCTGCCATTACACTAGCGAGATATTGTTTGGTGGTAAAGGTGAGATTCGAACTCACACCTTGCTCCGTATGAAGGAGGTGCACAACCATTATGCTACTTTACCATAAAGGATGACAACTAGATCCTCCCACTACATACATAGGGAGCATTATCCGCAAATTATGCCGGCTGCGGTTATGATCTAACAAGCTCTTTTACAGATAACTTGTCTTCACTTAGAGTACGTTAGTTATAGAGCTACTTGTTTGCTACTAGGATAATTAGTCCCAACTCACTAGGATTTCGAGGCCCTAGCTTTCACACATCTAACAATCTAATTGTCATTCTTTATGGTAGGGGCACAGGGAATCGAACCCTGATAGACCGGTTAAAAGCCGGATATTCTAGCCGTTGAATTATACCCCCATATGGTCCCTAGCGTCAGATTCGAACTGACACCTCATCGGTTAAGAGCCGAGTACGCTACCGTTAACGCCAGCTAGGGATGGATCGTAATTAATTGTCTTTTACGTGCCATCCAGGACCATACGGGGGTCTAGGATGACACTATCGTTTACCTGAACGTTTCATGTCATTACCTCTTTGTGTTAAAAATGTTATTGTACAACCTTTTAAGGTAGTTGTCAACCTATGAAAAACAGGATGTATTTTTACGGTTTGAATTAAAAGTTCAATGTATAAATGTTGCTGTTAACATCCTTAACTTGGAGCGGGTAGCCGGTATCGAGCCGGTCTACTTCAGTTTGGAAGACTGATGTGTATCCATAAACACCTTACCCGCATATCTGGTCTGGGTGGCAGGATTCGAACCTGCGACCTCCGACTTCCAAGGCCGGCCGTCTGACCTGACTGACATTACACCCAGATAAAAGATTTTCAAAGAGCCCAACTATCCTCCTGGGAGGACTCGCTGGATTGTCTCGAATAGTCAAGTTTAACATACCGACTTCAGTCATACTATAGTGTCGACACAGTCAACCCCACTGTGCCTAGACTGGCAGGGACTCTAAACTATCGTCTATCTTCGAAACTTGGCAGTGAGTTAGGGATTTGAACCCTAGTGCCGTTATTAAACGACGCACTCCTTAGCAGGGAGGCACAATAAGCCAGACTCTGTCAACTCACTATAAATGGTGCTCCGTGACGGACTCGAACCGCCATCGCCGGACTACAAAACCGGAATTCTAGCCTTTGAAATAACAGAGCATAAACTTGGTGGAGACCGAGGGAATCGAACCCTTCTAGTCAGGAATCTTGCAAGGATACCCCGTAACCCATTACTGTCCCCAAATTCTTTTCTTAGACAACAAGTAAGTCTTGCCATCTTATAACTTTTGATTCATCATATACATCACGCTTACCTTTTCTTGCGTTTTCGCTTGCCGGTAAGTATTGTAAATTGTCTTGATGATGTAGTCCTCCGTTTGCTAACGGAATCCTATGATCAACTTGGTATCCTTCTGGAACCAATTGATAAATTTTTCTGATTAAATCTAAATCAGCATTGTCAGGTATAGCATTTCTTTTTCTTGCTCTATAGGCATAGACATTTGCTTTATTACCTGCTTTTTTATGCTCTTCAGACACTCTACCTCTTTTATCCCAATAAGCATTTCTGCCCTCTGAAATTTTAGCAGAATGCTCTTTTGTCCTAGGAGGAAGTTTTACACCTTTTCTGTTTGGCATTTTAGTTCTGCCAGAAACGATTGCTTCCTTAACACCATTAGCAATTTTTTCTTTAGTATCTGCTGTTCTAATTCTGCTATTAGCACATGCTCTTGAGCAAAATTTTCCAGATCCAAAAGATCCATTGTGTAAAGTATTACATTTAAGACATTTCATAGTAGTTCTCCTAATTGTATTTATACAATCGAACCAAGCTACTATAAATTACATTTGGCTCCATCTGTTGGATTCGAACCAACCTTCTCCGGTTAACAGCCGGGCATACTCGCCAAGAATATTAAGATGGAATAGAATTAGTGTTAGTTTCTATAGCACCCATTGAAACTAACAAACATTGAGAAGCCATGCATCAAAACAAGACTTCTATTTGCTCTGGCACCGTGGACGGGAATCGAACCCGCCTAGTCCTGATCGACAGTCAGTTGCACTACCCAGAATGCGACCACGGTATAATTGGTACTCACGACGAGATTCGAACTCGCTTTTCCAGATTGAAAGTCTAGCGTCCTAACCAAGTAGACGACATGAGCATAAATTGGTATCGCGTACGGGAATCGAACCCGCCTAGTCACCTTGAAAGGGTGATGACCTAACCCAGAAGTCCAACGCGATATAATAAACAGGATACTATCTTTGGTTTCATTAACAGTGAAATTTTTGAATTTGCTGTTAGTATCCTAAACTTGGTGGAGCCTGATGGAATCGAACCACTTGCCAGCCACCCCACTTAATAATGGCTACCGGGTTACAGCCGGCAATGGGGGACAAGCTCCATAATTTGTAACACACTCCTCTCTATGAGTTCCGATCCTTCGTCAAAGGAAGGTGGTTAGGAATGTGTGTATTAAAAAGCACTAAAACTACTTAGGCTGCAATAGGAGCCATTGTTCGTAAAAATGCTTTTTAATACGCTACCTTTTATACTCTGTTGTTACCGCCAACATTTCATCCGGTAGGCCGCCCGTTTGCTAGATGTTTTAAGTGCCCAGCGAGGTCCTCGTTACCTCATTTCACACTTTGCGGTCTACAATCGCTTATCGGCAATCTCGCGCTTTCTAACGGCTTTGCTGTATATTCTAGCACGTTCTAACTTTTCTAAGATCATCTTGCGAAAATCTTCATCTGTCATAGTGTGCTGTCTTATAAACTCAGCTTCTCGTTGTTTCTTACTGTCTGTTTCTGTCATAACCTTTTGTTTGAGCAACAAAAAACCCCAGGGTGTTTAGTCCTGGGGTCCTCTGGAGTGTTGTATGTGTACTTTTACACTACGGTCCTCCGGGACCCCTGGGTAATCTCTGGTGTGCGATCACTGGTATTACCTGACAGACTATTAATCGCAAACCACACAGAGGGCATAAAGCCGGCCTGTTTGGCTATGCAATAATGTTGTCTTTGTAACCCGTTAATCGTTTGCATTTTGTTTCTCTTCAAAATCCTTGTTTGTTAAAAAGCACCATTGCTTTCTAACTTGTATCTATTGTAGCACCTTTTAGTGCCCTTGTCAACAACTTTTTGTAAATTTCTTTGTTGTATTTTTACAACATTTACTGCCTACATTGCTTGCTAACTTAACCTTAATTATATAGCCTTTCAGCTACCTTGTCAACAACTTTTGGAATTCTTTTTTGTTGTATTTTTACAACGTTTTGGAATCACATTTTTTGCTAACTTGTCTCTATTGTATATTAATTAGTCTCTGCTGTCAACCACTAGTTGCATTTCTGAGCAAACTGTAGGGTCTTTGCTGACACTAACTCTTTAACAATGTCTCTATTATATGAGTATTTATATCTTGTGTCAAGAACCGGTTGATAATGTGGCATTTTTGCCACTATTTGAAAAAAACCTAACTTTCTTTTCAAGTAGATCGCCTGCACACGAGCAACGATCGAGGTTACAAATTATTTCATTGGATGCAAAAGAAATATCTTGATCGGTTATATGATTTAATATACCACCTTGTTTGCACATGCCTCTGTATATTTTATCATGAACGATACTTAAAGAATTCATTCCTATGCTACAGTTCCATCCAGTAAAACTATTTAAACCCTCTGCAATGAGAGAGTATGGTTGGTATTTTTTAACTAGCCCATTATCATAAGTTAAAGACATAGTAGATCGAAAATGCTTAACTCCTAATGGTTTAATTTTATTGTAGTTTAAACTTTTCACAACAATATTCTTTTTTAATATTTCTATCTGGCTAGACGAGTAATCGTCAATGTAAGAGTCATGACTATATCCTGTTGTGATAGGTTTTAAATTGGCTACTACACAAGTGTTCTCGAGTATCTTTTTGTGAGCTAGATATGCTTGATCAAAATAAGCTACAGGCGCAGTACTTTGAGCAAACACAAATACTGGTTTTTGTTCAAATAATTTAATGACATTTATTATATGATCAACATCTATTCCTTGCTCAACATGGATTGTTAAATTTAAAACATCTAATAAGTTTAATTCTGCTATTTCTTCCCACCATCTCAGTGTTCTACTCCCATTTGAAAAGATGCAAGTATAGTGTCCTTGTTCTTTTATAAATTTTAGTAGGTCAATTAGTTTTGGATATAAACTAGGTTCTCCTCCAGTAAACTGAAAAAATATTTTTTCTGAAGTCGTATCCATTAATTTTTTACATACGCTGATATATTGAGCCAACTCTAACCAATACTCACTTCCGCTTTTATTTTCAATACTACAAAATGAACAATTAAAATTGCAAGTGTTGCCTAATTTCCATTCGACTAATTTAAAGCCTGGATTTATTGATGTTGATAGAGAAACAGGTATCATAGTTATGCTGAAAGAATTATGTTTGCTGCCTGTTCTACTGTTATATAATCTTTGTCCGTAAAGTTAGGATATTTTGAAAGAATTTTTTCAGTCCCAACATAGCCAAACCATTTGTATTTTACACTACACTTAAATTTATCTTTAGCTAGTAATGACATATTTTTCAATATTAACTTATGGCTCTGATATTCAAGAAGGTCTAGTCTAGCTGTTACTAAATTTAGTTCTGCTATTCTACTTCCTACATTTATAATAGTCTTTTCTTGATCTTTCCAATTTTTAAGAAGATCGATAAAAAGTTCGGTTTGAGAATAGCCGGCAGGTGCGCTGTTTATAAAAATGGTACAGTCGTTAGATTCTTTAATTATTTGTCGTCTAATTTCAGGTTTAGTTATATCATATCCGTTGGACCTAGAGAATCCTATAACATCAGGAGTTAACTTTTCAAATAAGTATTTTCCTATACCTTGTGAATGTCCTGTTATTGCATATTTCATGTGTTTTCGACTACTCCTACTAGGTGTAATCTGTGTTCGTTGCTACAATTCATAAAAGTATGTGGTTTAGTTGTATCTACCCATGTAGCGTAACCTAATCGTAAATGAACTAATCGACCTTGCTTGAAAACAAAGTAACAGTCCTTGTTTGTAACTAATGGAATATGTACTCTAGGTGTAGTATCAACATGCAAACTGTAACAGGCATATGGTCCTACCCACATTAGTCTAGTTCTTCTAAAATTATAATTATTAATAATTTCTTCAAAGATTGTATTTTTAAAGAAAGGATTGAGTATAGAGTACGTCAGTTCTTCTCCGCGACTCTTTCCAACAGCACTGGTCCAATGATCCTCACCTTCTTTATATTGTAACCCTACTTGTCGACCTTTATGACCAAAATCAGTCCATTGCAGATCTTTTTCTAATTTTTGATAAGACTCTAATATAGGACTAATATCGATAGGATTTAAGATTTTTATCATAATAAAAGGAACCGAAGTTCCTTTTATTTAACTGTTTAGCACTTTGGCTACACTATTCATTACTGCGGCAATACGCCCGATATCACGTAGCTGTTCAACAGTGTATCCTTCTGTCTTCAATGTGTCATAGTGTGCCTTAACACAGAAATGACACTTGCCAACAATACTTGCGGCAAGACTAAATGCTTCAAAGTTTGCTTTAGTAGTTCCACCATGACTTGCGATTGCATTCATACGTAACTGTGCTGGCAAACCTTTTAGTTGTGCATCATCTGCCATCTCAACAAATGGATACCAAACGTTGTTTTGTGCCATAATGCTTGCGGCTGTCATTGCTGACTCAGCATGAACAGGTGCGTCTGCTAGCATAACAGCAAGCACTTTACCGTTGCCAGTTGCGGCCAGTGCGGCTACGGCACAACCCATAGCAACATCGGCATCTAATGTTGAACGCAAAAGGACAGCGTCCAAGTTTAGCTTGGTGTCCTTTGCGTATTCTGGCAACGCAGTTTTAATTGCGTCAATGAATGCCATTATAGTGTCTCTCCGCCAACAGCACGGTTACATGCACACAGTTCGCCTGTTTGTAGCGCATCAAGTACACGAAGTGTTTCTTCTGGGCTACGACCAACATTCAAGTTGTTGACAGTTACGTGCTGGATAACGTTGTCTGGGTCAACGATGAATGTTGCACGAAGTGCGGCACCTGCTGGAGCATAGAATACACCAAGTTGGTTAATTAGGCTTAGGTCGCCACGTTGTGTATCAGCAAATTGTGTATGTGTAATCTTTGCTAGGTCTGGGTGTGCCTTTTGCCATGCCAGTTTACAGAACTCGTTGTCTGTTGAACCTGTTAGCAATACTGCGTCACGATCCGCAAAGTCGCCTGTGAGCTTGTCGTAGGCAACAATTTCGGTTGGACATACAAATGTAAAGTCCTTTGGGTAGTAAACGATGACTTTCCATTTACCTGCAAATGACTCATCAGTAATATCAAAGAATTGATCACTACCTGGGTTAACGCCTGTTACGGCAAATTTTTCAATTTTATCACCAACTGTTTTCATTTATATCTCCTTTGTGTGTGAAATGAAATCTAAGGACTTGATGTCCTATGTTTAATATTGTACTTTTATTTACGCTATAGATCAAGGCTTTTTAATAGGTTTTTCCTAATATTTTTTAATGATGATAATAGGGAAAACCTATAAGGTCTAAAGACCAATACTCGCTTGTGCTCGTATTCTTTTCTTTCTTTGAAAGTTTTGTTAGATTGTGAAGTCATACGGCACCCAATAAATGGACGCCGTTACATGTTTGTTGAGTTGCTCGTACACACGTTAGCAGTAGGTATTTGATTATCCACGCTTCTGGGCTCTGTACCTTACCCCACCTACTACGATTTTTAAACTGACTGCGGTGCCATTGTCAATATGAGCGTATTGGAAATCTTTCAACTGTTATGACAATCCAAACGTTTCTCACAGTGGTGAGACATTTAAGCATCCTTTCGGGTAGTGGATTGAAATTGTCCTCGCAATGAGACGAGAGCAGTGGGTCACACATCAGAACCTTGCCCAGCAGTATATTAACCGGCCTGCCAACCTTGTGTTGCGCTGTTTTGCCTACTGAGCCTGTGTGCCTATAAGCTGTAAGTATACACGGTTTGCCAAAATTGGTCTTCCATTTTGGCAGTTTTGGACAAAGAAAAAGGCCCCGAAGGGCCTTAATTTTTACTCAACGATTACCCTAGATACGGAGTATATTCAATACCTGTAGTAGCTAACCCGGTTAAACCGATGGCAGTTTCAAAGCTGTCTAACTCACTAGCAATGACTAGCACATCAGCTTGACTGTAGTTGTTAGCAGTCATCCAATTTGTTAATCCAGTAACATCAGCCAGTGTAGCCTGTGTTCCTGTAACGTTTTCGTAGACGTGGCGAATAAATGTTTCATTACTTACACCGCCTGCATCAGTCTTGTATGTATCTGTAGACAATAGTGCTTCTGCCAACTGCTTATTTGTCCATCCTGTATCTGCTAGGTGAATACCGATACCCATATATTCTTCTGTAACATCTGCTGTCCCTAATGCGGCTGCAAGTAATGCATATACATCTCCTGCACGACCATCTGCATCAAATGCAATTGCAGTATCGTCAAAGACAACACGTTCATGATCTTCTAGTGAAAAAGTTACACTAGGCGCTAGTGTACTAACTGCGGTAATAGCATCATCTGTTTTAGTAACAGTAAAATCGGTTAAATCACCGACAAGGGTGTATGTGTCAACACCTTCGGTTCCTGTTACATCTACTTGGACATCAACTGTGCCATCCCCTACTCGTCCAGTGCCAACTGAACCAAATGTAGCAATCTTGCCTCCAGCTCCTACTGTGGCAACAGTAAGAATTAAATCGTTAGTAGTGTTAACGCCCCCGAGTACAGAACCTTGAATGGTTATGGTGTCGCCGGCTGCATATCCAGAACCTGCACTTGCAACTGCTGAATCTAGAGCAACAGTGTAAACACCGTCCGTCTTAGTAACATCAAATTTAGCACCAGTTCCAGTACCACTTGTTGTACCTGTTTTATCTTGATATGTTGCGTTAATCGCTTTATCTTTAATTGTAATTGTTGTTGTCATAATATTCCTTTCTAAACAATATAAACTGAAAAGTTGTTTACTCATCGATTGTACAGTAGTTTAGAAAAAAAACATGTGCGTGTACGCACATGTTTAGTAAGATAAATGACTAATTTCGCCAAAAGAATAGGACCCGAAGGTCCTATCTAGTTATTTCTTTGACAGAGCTAACTAAACTCCGCAAGGGCTGTTTCTTAGGCAGCTAGGGCGAACTCGCTGTCGTTCATTGCTGAAACGGCAACTGGAGCCTGCCAGTACTTGAATGTATTTGCGTTTGCATTTACTAATTTTGCTTGATTTAGAGTCATCGCCTACTCTGCTGTCCACTTCAATACTCTTTGCCCAATCGATACCATGACTGGCCCATTAGGAAGCATACTCATACTACTTATTTGTTTAATGTGGTTCGTAGCCCCCACGGAGTATGCTTTCTGGTGGACCAGGCGGGAGTCGAACCCGCGTCTTGAACACCTTTTTATCTGCTTCATACAGCAATAACCTATAGTGTATTATAAACACACTACGTTGTCAACTGCTTATTCACCATCTTCATGCTTATCGTGCCAATCCATTAGCCACCAAATAGCCCAACTGACTACTAGAGCAATAATTATCCAAAAAGCATATTTCATACAGTATTTATAAATACGTATATAACAGCCGGGAGCGAATCGGATGGATTTTTTAAAACTAGTAGCGGAAGTAGGATTCCCTATTGCAGCGGCTATTGGCGCAGGTTATTTTGTATTTCTTACTCTAAAGTTTATTTTAGCAGGTGTAACTAGTAGCGTAAATGGAATGGGCGGAATTATCAAAGGACTAGATGCTCGAGTAGATACAATGACTAATCAATTACAGCGTATTGATGTTAAAGTAAGTCATGCTCTAGGACTTGCTCCGGATTATGACCGTATTGCTAGGGCAGAACAATCAGACCAAAGGAAAGACTAATGAAATATGTCGACTACGACTGGAACTTGTTTAAAGATAAAATTGTTCTTGATAGTGAAATAAACATTGATCGCTTAGGGTGGCGTGCGGGCGATCATTTTGAATTAAAAAATGTTAACGGTCAGGTAATTTTGTTTAAAGTAGATCCTGTTGAAAAATTCGTAAAAGGATACAAGTAATGGATATTGCAGAAATGATTAACAAGTACGGCTTCCCTATTGTTAGTGCTGCCGGAATGGGATATTTTATCTATTACGTATGGACTTGGGTAACTACGGAAATTAAACCAGTTATAGGGCAAGCCAATGGAACTCTTATCGCTCTTATTGATCGTATTCGTATGCTTGATAATGATCTTATCAGGCTAAATCAAAAAGTTGAAACTGTTATGGCTCTACGTGGCAAGACTATAGAAAAAGAACGTATGATTGCCGATAGTGAAATTAATATAGATCCTCTAAAGAAACGTCGAGAAGAAGAAGCTAAGAAAACAGCTGAACAGCAGCCGATCGGCAAGCGCAAAGCTACACCGCAAGAAATTAAAGACGCTGCTGGGGATTAACGGACACACATGGGCTTAAAGCCGTTAAGGCTCATGCCCATGATTTCTTTTATGTTGTCCATATTTCCGGCTAGAAAATAAGGCCAATAGTACATCTTAATCCATAATAGTGCATATTGATCTAGCATATTATTTAGAAGCTGCTCGGAACACACTGTCCCAGTCTGCGGGTAAATTAGCATTACGCATCTCCTCAATACGTTCTAGCCATAGATCATAATAATGATCCATTTGTCCATTAAATTTTCCGTTTAGTGTTTCAATAAGTGCAATAGCCTTATCCCACTCTTGTTTTTTGTAATGGTCTAGCATTTTATTGTGTAGATCTCGATCGTGCTTCCACTCTCCTAGTTCTGCAGGAGTATCTGGGTTGTAAAATACTGTAAAGATATCTACACCTTCTTTCTTACCTTTAACTGCAATACAGTCTAATGGTAGTGTAAAGTATTCGTCTCCTACACGTTCAGCAGTAACAGGACCTAGTACTATAAGAACTCCGTAATTCTTACTCTGTCCTTCGAGCCTTGAAGCCAAGTTAACAGCATCTCCAAGACAGGTATAATCAAACCTTTGTTCACTGCCCATGTTACCAACGACAACAACCCCAGTATTAATACCAATACCCATACCAAAGGGCGGAACACCCTCTTCACTAATGCTTTTATTAAATCCATCCAAACTTCCTAACATTTCTAGTGCTGCCTTAACAGCATCTTTACAGTGTTTAGTTTCATCTAAAGGGGCATTCCAGAAAGCCATCTGTGCGTCACCGATGTACTTGTCTAGTGTGCCGCCTGTTTCTAAAATAGTTCTAGTCATAGCAGTCATGTAACGATTCATGATGCTGGTTAATCCTTGCACGTTCTTTCCGTAGTGTTCACTTATACTTGTAAATCCACGTACATCTGTAAACATGATACTTAGTTCTTTTTCTTCACCGCCTAACTTTAACAAGCTAGGATCTTTAATTAGTTTGGCAACAAGGTCCGGACTAAGGTAGCTTGAGAATTGTTTTCTAATCTGTTGCTTTTGTAAGAACTCGCTGATGAACTTGACCATGTAGGCATGCAGAGCGACCAAGCCGACGCCAACGGCAAAGGCAGTACTGTCGAATAGGAATAGAAAATGGCTGTAAGCATACATGCTGCCAAAAATAACGCCACCGATTGTAATAACAGTCGCCGCAATACCAACATAAGTCCACCTCATTAAAAATATTAAAATTACGCCTGCTAGTGCAATAACAGCAAGTTCCAAATCATCTGCATAAGCAGGACGACTAATAGTACTGCCGTTAAGCATTGTTCCTAACAAGCTGGCCTGCATGTACTGAGGCCATACTTCGCCTTTGGCAGTAGCAACTGGTTGTACTAGACCGGCGGCACTAATACCTACGATTACTATCTCACCTTTAAAATCTTTTGGCAGGCTTGCTAAACTATGTTCAGTTGGAGTTTGACTCCAATCAATCCAAACTCTGCTTAATGGGTCTACTGTAATCTTGCTTAACTTAGGAACCCTAAGTGCTTCGACGCCCATGTCTCCGATTTTAACCTGTATCTTAGTATCGCCTACAGCAACTCTCAGTGTCTCTAATGAAATAGCAGGATGTACTGTGTCTGCGCTCATTATTAATAATGGCATACGACGAACAACACCGTCTATTTCTGGGAATGTATTTGCCACGCCCACGCCTGCGGCACGTTCTTCTAGTACAGGCACGTTAGCAATAATACCCGGATATTCTACAAATGCACCTTCTGCATCTCTTCCGACTATCTGTACAGCACTGCCGAATGTTTTATTCTTACCTTTAGTACTGGCTATTTGTGGAAGTATAGCTGGATGCTTTTCTAATGTTTGGGCCAGTTTAGTATCTTGACCAAACCTATCTGATTCAGGCATAAGCACATTGAATACAACAAGTCCAGCATTTCTAGCATAAAGGTCTTTAATGATGTCTGCATATATGTTCCTTGGAAATGGAAACTGTCCGTATTTGTCTAAAGCCGCTTCATCAATGTTTACTGTATGCACAGGAATTTCTTTAGCTGGCTGTCCCACGATCAATTGATCGAAGTAACGTAGTCTTACACTTTCTACAAAGCTAGGATCTACTGCTCTCACACCAAGAACAAGAGCTAGTGTGACGAGTGCGGTCCACGGACTGGTTAATATTTTTTTAATGGTATCTTTTTTCATTTGTTTAACTTATCATGTAGTGCTTTTTCTATAGAGTTAAGTTCTCTAGGTGCTGGCTTAGGTGCAGGTGCAGGAACTGTTCCTTTGTCAATAACTTCTCTGCCCGGTGGCGGACTCTTAATAGCAAACACGCTCATTGGATGTTCGTTCTCAAACCCTGGAACATTTTGAATAACCCATTTTTCAGCAGCAGCAGAGCTTTTTGCTTTAATCTTAACAGCAGGACCTTCTGGATTTTCAAAACCATAGACATAGAAAATAGTATCAAATTCGCCATGCTGTGGTTTTTGTGCTGCCTGTCTGTGCGCTGGTGCTCCACCGCGCTGTATAACAAAAGCAAATGCTCCATAACTAACTAAGGTCCTGAATCTAGGATCAGCTATCATTTCATCATAAGGCACAACATGCCATCCTAGTTTCTTTGCAACACGTTTAGTAATAGTGTCGTACATTCTAGCACGACTCTTTTCTTCTGCGGTAAAAGTAATTGTTTTTATTTTAGGATGTTTTAATACAAACTCTCTAACTGCTTCAATTACTGTAGCAAATACTTGACTAGCACCACCCGAGCCAGTTAATTCAAAGGACCCGCCAACCATAAATTCGATATTAACTACACCATCATCCATGTTGGCAAATGTAATATCAATGGCTACATCTTTTCCTTTAATGGGGACGTTTCCTCTAGCATATGTTACACCTAGTCCTTTTTCCCATTCTAAAGGAGCAGCATGTTCAGGATGAAATAATTCTGTTAAAAAGTCTTTTGCTCTCATACTGTATTTAACTAAATATTCACGGGGAGTAACTAGCCTGAATAGGCTCTATATATCGTCAACACGGTCTAAAAGCCCGGTATATAGACAAAGAAGTGAGACCATAATAAAAGGAAAATTATGGAACTCTTTACACTTCAAGCCCTTTGGGCATTCTTAGCTATCGTATTGATAGACATTGTATTAGCAGGAGATAACGCACTTGTTATTGGAATGGCTGCTAACAAACTACCACCAGAACTCAGAAAGAAAGCGATTTTCTGGGGCACATTTGGCGCTATCGCTATTCGCTTTGTTTCTGTAGCTGCTCTAACATACCTATTAATGGTGCCAGGACTTAGAGCTATTGGCGCTGCTGCATTATTATGGATAGGTTGGAAATTGGTATTTGACGGCGGAGAACACGATGTTAAAGCCAGCGATTCGTTCTGGGGTGCTATTTGGACAATCTGTGTAGCAGACGCAGTAATGGGCATCGACAATGCTCTAGGTATTGCTGCCGCTGCGCAAGGAAATTGGGTATTAATTATAGCAGGTTTACTAGTCAGTGTACCAATTATCTTGTTTGGTGCAGGACTAGTTACAAAGATCTTAAATCGTTGGCCGGATAGTATTTTTGTAGGATCTTATGTGTTATTTGCTGTAGCGTTCTTAATGCTGATGAAAGAACCATTGTTAGCTAACTGGTGGGCAGGATTAGAACTGTGGGTGGCAAAATCGTTGCCTTGGTTAGCTGCTCTAGTTATAACCTTTGTTCAATATAACAAGGCAAGGTTACATTTGCATAAGAAGTACTTGTTTAAAAATTAAATTTTCCACTTAGGAGGAGGACGAAGCTTGCTAAGAATTTCTTTAGCTTTGTCCTGCTCTTCTCTTTGCTTGCGATAGTGTGCAGCTCTTTGCTCAAGAGTCATCGGCTCAATACCCATTTCTTTTTGTAATCGACGGGTATGAGCAACAACTTCGTCATATTTTTTTTGAAGTTCTGGAGTTAAGGTCCAGTCCCCTGTGTCACGTTTACTGAGCATCCTGATAAATTAGCACATTGCTGCGTAATGCTATACACTTGTGCTGTGCTACCTTGTTGAATTAGTGTTGCGCTACTTGCACCGCCTGCGTTGATAAGGCTAATTGTTGCTTTATGTCCTGCACTTCCAGATTGTGTAATATTCGCACTATTGCTATTACCAGTTAGAGTTAAATCTAAGTAATGATTACCAGTTCCACTTTGAACAACTGTGTCGTTATTATGGTTTCCAGCTACACTAATCCAGGCACGTTTTTCTCCGTCGTTGCTCTGTTTAACCGTGTGTGTTCCGCCACTACCAGCCATATTATAGCTTAAGAAATGTCCGCTATTTGCGCCGCCATCGTTGCCTTGCCTTAAGACAAAAGTTGCAACATCGCCTGTTTGACTCAATCTTATCATATGTCCGCCACTTTCGTTTCCGTCAGTTGTACCAGTCATACTACGAGCTTGACTAATAGTTACATTATTACCATTACCTTGAACATACATTTCAATTAAGTTACGTCCAGACAGTGTATCGCCTTGTTTAATGTTAATAGCAGTTCCAAACCCTGCAACATGTGCATTAGTTCCAACTCCGCCTAAGCCTTGTATTTTATTCCAGCTACCTATTTGTTCAATAGTTACACTGTTACCACTACCATCAGAATAGATATCAATTCTGTTTCCTGTGGTAATAGCATTTCTGCGTGTTTTGGCTGCATTTAATTCGTTTAATTGGGTAGTTGTTATTTCACTACTAAAACAATCACTACATACGCTTCCGGCCTGTCCTGGGTTGGCAGGTGTAGATCCTGCGGCCTGATCTGTACTAGTTACACCGTCGTTTAAATCATAGTAATAGGTAACTTCTGCAATCTGCATACTGTCACAATTCAATCCGCAGCCATCTCCTGATTTAGTAGTAGGAAATAAAATATAATAATAGACATAGGCAGTAGTATTTGCTACTGCAATTTCTGGACTGGTCCAGAAACGTGTTTCACTTAGGCTTAGACTGTCTTGTTTAATCAGTGTCCAATTAACCCCGTCATTCGATCCATATAACTTATAACTTGTAGGATCGCGACCACTAAAATCGTTAGCAGTAGTAATCGTAAACTTTTGAACTACACGACCTTGGCTTAGACGCACAGTAACACCTGCATTCTTTTTATCAAAGTTCAAATACTTTGTGCTTGTATTATTATCAAATGCGTTAGCTGCACCTTCACCTGCAGGACTATTATTACTAGTTGGATATATGTTACTAATAACAACAGGTGTGCTGTTAGTCTTAATTGTTTTCCAGTCAACGGTAGGAGTTGCAGGAGCCGCTGTTTGTCCAGCAGCCAATGGTGTTGTACTTGCAAATGTATATGAATTTAAATCACTGCTAGTTACACTAGTATCCATATTAGTAAATGTTGCACTTGCACCATAGTTATATCCCTGTGATGTTGTGATTACGTTACCAAAGAATCCGCTACCGATGTAAAAAATAGCGCCGCTGCCTAGAGCGGTGATATCACCGTAGTCGTGTACAATGCTGTGCTGTGTGCCGTTGCTGTTCATTAACTTTAATCCATACTTTCCGGGATTGGTTGTACTGGCAAAGAACTGAAAGTATTGTCCTGCGGTAACTGTTACAGTTTGAAAGTTTTTATTGTAAGGAGCAATAAAGTTGCTGGCATTTAAGGTTGTGCCGCTCCAATAATACTGCACATCAAAAATTTGATTGATACCAAACTTACCATCAGTGATGGCAGCAAATGCATTAGAGCATAACAACATCAAGATTAAAAATATTTTCTTCATCGGTATGTTTGATTGATAACAATCTGTCCTATTGCACGACCACTGCTAAAATTGTGACTTATAGTTTGCATATCTTGTGTGATAGTAACTTGTATTTGTGACCCCATAGTCTGCGTCACATTAGCATAATTTTTTCCGTTTGGACTTACACTTTCATACATCCATCCAACTTGTTGGGTTTGACTTTTATCTTTCCATAAGGCAAATAAGTTAGGATTTTCAGTTTCGCTTGCACCACCGGCGGCTTGGCTGGTAGTAGTTTCTGCTTCAGTACTAGAATTAGAAGATAACTTAGTTTCTGTGTTTTCGTTAGATTGTTGATTTTTTGCTTCTTGATCTTTCTTTGCAACTTGCTGTTTTTCACTGTCTTTTGCGTCGTCTTTATCTTCTTTATCTTCTTTATCTTTTTTTGTTTCTTTAGTTACACCAGTGGCGGCAGCAGCCGATCTAGCAGCCGCCACTACATTTGCTCCTGACATAGTTCTTGGAGGTGCAATTTGTAAATTATTACCTATAGTTGCGCCAAATAAATTTACAGTGATAGGAGGAGTTGGGGGTTGTCCTGCGCTTTCAACTAGTGTTGCTTGAAACGGTCTATTCATACTAACCATATTAGGGCCGCTTTCTACATCAATTGCTCCAGTAGTACAGCTAAGTCCTTTAACAGCGCTCGATTCCCAATCACAACTGGGCATAAGAATAACCATGCTAGATCCAACTTCGTTAACGCTCATAACAAAGTCGGTTCCTCGAACAGCAATAGCAGCAGTTGGAGTATTAATTTTTACCTGTTTAGGATCTTTAGCAATAGCACCTGATACATAACGAACTGTTCCACCGGTAGCCTTCATACCTAAACTACCCTTTCCACTTTTAGGATCATATACAAAATCATCTATAACTAGACTACTATGCTCTGTAACCGTAACATTAGTGTCGTCTTTAAAGACAATTTTTAATTTACCATTCTTAGTTTCGATCTTGTCGTTTTGTTCAATGGCTGTTCCTTTTTGCGCCGTGATAGTTTCTTTCCCTCGCTTAATAGTAGCATTACCATTAAATTCAGTAATGCTACCTATTTGTGCGTGGGCTACACTTGCAACAAAAAATAATGTAGCCAGTAGAGATTTCACACCTTACTCCTTATGGTGTTGTGCGTTGAACAATGTTCCAAGTACCTGTGTTAGCTACACTTTTAATATTGATTACGTTGTCCTGTGTACCAGCTTGACTAATTGTAAATTTGTTAGTGCTACCAGTTAAATCAACAAGAACACTTGAACCATTTGTGCTAGTTCCAGTTTGTGTAATGTTAAAGACGTTGTAATCTCCTGCAACCTTTAAAACTTGGCTGTGCTTGTCGCCTACCGCATCGATATACATTTCGTTACTGTTACCAGTTACTTCAACTTGGCTGTTTAAACTGTCGCCTGTGCCTTTGAATTGCATAACGTTGCTGTCACCGGTCCACTTCCAACTGATAGTTGCATCTTTACAAGTTGTTAAGGCTGTACCGCCTACTGTAGCGCCACCACCGCAACTTGCATCAACAAAGTTACTGTTACCAATTTGTTGAATGCTGATGTTAACACCGTCACCACTAGTTGTTGGGTTTTCTGCTCTTAAACTAATAGTGTTGTTGTTACCTGTTTGAACCATAGTAACGTCTTGGTCTGCACCACGAAGATACACCGGACTATTAACAGTAAAATTTCTTGTTGCTGGAGTTTGTCCGTTTAATCTTTGTGGAATACTAGTAATAGATTTTGTGTAGGTTGCATCGGCACCGATAGTGTTTCCACTACCAGTTTGTGTAATGCTTACATCTGGATTTTCTCCGCTTTGATCAATGAATACTCTGTTAGTTGTATTTGCGCCTAAGGCACTAACTGCATTTGCACTGATAGTTAATACTGGTGCAACTGGTGTATTAGTTGTCGGCTGGGTTACAGCCACGCTCTGTGCAAACACAGGAAACGCTGTTAGAAGCATGATTGTTATAATTGTTTTTTTCATTTTACTTCACTCCGAACCTTTTGGGTTATTATTTTGTTGAACGGATTGGATTTCCTGATCCGTCAACGGCATTTGTTTCAACTGTGTCTCTTCCCACAGTTTTTGTGTCGCTGGACTGTTTCGGTGATGCGGCAGATGTTTTGGCTGCTCCTTCACGTGGGGTCTCCTTTTGAACCAACTCATTAGGTTTCTCCTTGTATTTCCAAAGTCCTTGGCGTTCACCTTTGTTAATTAATTCAACAACCGCAGTTTCAATGGCGCTACGCAATGCATAGTTTCCTGGCTCATTGAACGTTTGACTGCTGTCAAATTCAAATGCTCTAGTCTGCTGATTAAAGAATTTTAAAGCTGTTACGCCGTCGCTTGTGCTCAAGAGATTCTTTTCAACTGTTACAGTAGTAAGAACTTCTCCTGTAGTGACACTAACAAGACGTAGACTTATGACTACTAAGTCTTGTGTGTATTGGGTGTAAGGGCCGATGCCTAACCATCTAGCTCCCGTACCGCCTGTAAGGGTGTTGCTGTTATAGTCAACAATAGCTCCTTCCAGTATGACTCCAGCCAGTGTTAGTGGAGGTAACATCTTGGCCTTCTCTCCGTCATAGATCTCACGAGTTTGTTTGATCATTTGACGCTCTTTTAGTAAGTTGTCGAGGCCTACTCGTTCAACCACAGTGAACCACTGGCGGTTGCCAACTTCTTGTAAACTCTTAATTAGATAACTTTCAGCACCTTGTGTAACGGCTGTTGAGAACAAACTCAATGTGTTACTAGGTTTACGCTGTCCAGTTTTATCTGTAAATCCGTAAACTGCTATTGTAACTGGTGCACTTGCTGGTGCAGGAACATTTGCAAAACTCTTATTAATTGTTTCGCTTACTTTGGCTTCTTCTTTGATTGCAACATTTCCTAGAGGACGAACTGTTGAACAGCCAACTAGGCCTACTAATGCTAAAGTGATTATTGATAATTTAAACATGTTGCTCTATCCTTAGAAACTAAAACTTGCAATAGGAACAACTACTGTAGTTACAGTTCCTTTAGCATCGACTACAGTCAATGTAACTCTATCGTTAGCCTTAGCCCATGTTACAGTATTACCATCTAATAAGAAGTTACCTGTTGTAGGATTAGTACAACCTGGTATGGCACTTCCATCGGGTGCTTGACAGCGATTTTGAAATAAGTTATTGCTTAGTTGGGTAGCTAACTGTGCATAGACTTGACTTTGAAATAAACTCATAAATCTATTCAAAGGTGTGTTTAACAACTCTGCTTCTGCTTTTGCAATCTCTGCTTTCTTGTTAGCATCAATTTGATCTCTACGGCTCTTTTCAATACTATCGATAGTCAAAGCATGACTACTCCACCCCTGTCCGCTAAAGGCTGGATTTTTAAATTGTTGAACTAGTTCTGCGTTGGCCGATGCAGCCAGCAGTAATGCTCCACATAATACTAAGGTTCTCTTCATGGTCGCTCCTAGAGAATTTACGTTAGTATTTACTATGTGTAATAAAAAATTATAGTAGCAGATATGCTACCATTGCAATGTATGTTAGTTGATGTGCTAGTTGATCCATTCCGAATTGATTCCAGAATAGAGGTTTAGTGTTATCTTTGCAACCATATTTGACTTTTACAAAGTCTATGGTATAATGTATAATACCTTCAATTAAAGATAATACTATTATAGATAATGCACTAATAGGATGGAATATATTAAAGACCATGAAAATTACCAACGTACTACAAACATGATCAAGACTGTGACTTATTCCAATAGGATCTAGCCACACGCCTTTCTTTACAGTTTGCATGTAGGTTTGGATTACAAAGTCTGCATACCAGTGTTTAATTTGTAGCAGAACTAAAAATGCTAGTATTTCCATGTGTTTTATTTATACACACAGATTATGATTTTTTATTCTTCCGGTGCAAATTCTTGGGGTTCTAAGCCCATTTGAGATCCTACAATATTAGGATCTTGCTTTGTTTTAGCTTTCATCGGCGTTTTTGCCGGTCTTGCGTCAGTTGGACCTAGTGGCTTGATAGACGTCATTTTTGACTGCTGTTTTTGAGCAGCTACGTCTTGTTGTTTTTGTCTAACTGGTATTTCCTGTTGTACAGGAATACTAGGTTGTTTAACTTTTAGTTCTTTTCGCTGTTTAATATTATTAACATCTGCTAAATCTTTTAGTAAAGATTTAATCTCAACAATATTTCTAATAGCACTTCCGGTTTGTTTATAAGATCGTAGCTGAACAAACTCTTGCTCACCGGGACCACTAATTTCTTTAGCTAAATCTGTTCTAGGAATTCCAACGACTTTAATAGTAGTTGTACCTGCTAGTCTAGGAACTAGATCATATTCTTGTAATGCTTCAAATAGTTCAGGTCCAATTTTTAGCTCTGTGTAGGCTTTTTTAGCACTAGGGCTTAGATATACAATAATAACATCTTCACCTAATGTTGCGTGATGTATAATAGAATCGTAAATTTGTTTTACAAAATTATATTCTTTATATGTACTATCTCCTCCTAGCGTATTACTTAGAGAAGCAAAAATATGTTTGTAGGCTTTTGGTAATGCCTTCGTGTAGATAGTATCACCCACTTGCTTAAACGAACCTTGCGGAAAGTCTCGAGCAAATGAAGCAGGTAATCCAAATCCTACAGTACTCTTAAAAAATTCTTCAAGATTTTCAAACGCATGGCCGCTAACTTGACCAATCTGTGGAACAGTTTTAGACTTAAGACTTAATAGACGCTCACGCTTCTTATCGATGGTAATAAACAAGTCCGCCTTAGTACTTGTTTGTTTTTCTGCACTTCCGCCTTCGCTCTCGATTATAATTTCATTGCTACGCTTATCATTAACAACTCTGCTAACAGCAGTAGATACAGTGTCTGCGGTGTTAACATAGTTTGCTGCATCGTCGTAGGCTTTAAAAATTTCTTCGCTTCCTGGATATTCTTCTAAAGATTTAGCATCGTTAAAACTCATTTCTAGCGCCTTAAAGTCACCAGCATTTAAGCTCATAGTAAATCTAAGATTATCAATCCCTGCCTTAGTCTGCATAGCATACGGAATTAGAGGCTTCTTTTTAGGATTAGCACTAGCAGGTACAGCCTGTGCCTTTAGAGCTTTTAAAACTTTAACAATGTCTCTGTTGTCAATTTCTTTGTCGGGATTTTTAAATTTAGCAGTTACGGCAGCACCCATAATGCCTTCAACAACATTACCTAAGTTCCAAAATTTAGCTATTTCTTCTACGCCGCCTTTATTTTTAATTTTATCAGACTTGTGTATTTGTGCTAAACTAAACATTCTACCATCTTTAGCTGTTAGTTTAACATTCTTTAGTCTAGCTATTTGACTAGATGTAGCTAACTTGCTACCATCCCAATTGGCCGCTAGTGCATTAAAAGTTTGTTCGGGATTTTTTAGTTGGACTGTAGATCCGTCTACTAGTTCTAAAGGTTCGTTTTTAGAAATTAAACTTAATAGGTTTTGCCAGTAATGATTATTCTTACTGTCAAAATCACTTAATTTTAAACCCGCTTCTGATAAAAAGTCTGTTGCTCGCATAGTACAATATTTAGCGAATTTCAGGGAACAGGCATTCTTGAATAAACACCTTAACATCGTCTTCGTTTAGTCCTAAACTAGCCATAACTTTAGGTGTATGAGGGTTTAGTTTTTGATTTTGAGCATAGTAATTTTGAGCGTCTTTGGTGTTTGTAGCTTTATTATTAGATTCGCCTACAACTTTTAGATATACATCGGTTGTTCTTTTTACTAAATCTATAATTTGATTAAGCTCGGCTTCGTCTTGCACATTGCCAGCAGCTATCATACTGCCAGTAAAAATACGCTCTGCCCATTCTGGCAACTTACGAGTTTTATTCCATTGTAGTTTTTGTGCTTCTTCTGCAAACCAATCAATAAGCGGATGTTCGCTATCGCCAGCAGGACTAAAATCATGGAAACAACCTGTGATCTTGTTCTTACCTGCAATGACATCAAATCCGTAAATAGGTGCCGGATTATGTATGTGTGGAAAGATGCAACAGTGCATCATCCAGAGTCCTTTGCTCTCTCGAGCATCCACCACATCAACGTGAGCACGGCGATATCTATCACTAGTCCAGACACGATTAACCCAACCAGGCTGGTTAAACCTGTCCATTCCAGGCTCAAAAATTTCACTACCAGTTCTGTCAAATGATTGCTCCAATAGTTGTTGGATATCAATTAGAGTACTCCAAACGTCATTGGCCATTATACAAATCTCGCATCATTTTAATAGCGTATTCAAATGCTACGCGAGCCTCGTCTCCTAGATCATCGGTGAGTGTTACTCGAATAGCCATCTTCATAGCATCGGCGTTTTCAAAGTCGTAGAACTTGCCACTGCTGATGTGCGCCACTTGTTTCTTAATGATTTGACCACCGAATAGGTCGCCCATGTGGCGGCAGTATAAATGCGCCTTAACAAGATGTTTGCGTTCTGGATCATTGCCGATTTTATGTAGGTATGCTTGGTATTCAAGAGTTGCAGGAGTTAAGTAGCAATAACTACCATCATCTAACTCTAAGAAGTCTGCAAGGATACCCTTGAGCCGAGGAAGGTCTGGCATTGTGTCAAGGAAGCCTTGACGTTTGCAATACCATTCGATTGGGTCGTAGATTGCTAGCAAATTGTACAGATAATTTCTGTAGTCTTCTTTGCCAATTTTGCCACTTAGTAGCATCTTGGCAAAGGTTGTTGTTTCTGCCTCGTGATGTAGGTCTTTAGTAATTTCTCTTAAACTCATTCTTCTTCCATCTTAATCTGGAGTGGAAATCCGTTTGAACGGGCTAAGTTAGTTGCTTCTACTGCTTTTACTTCTGCAATCTCAAAACTATATATGCCTGCAATACCACTACCTTCAGTATGTATCTGCATTGTAATTTCTTTTGCTGTTTCTTGAGTATGTTTAAAGATTTCTGTCAATACTCCTATAACAAAGTCCATAGGAGTGTGGTCGTCGTTTAAGAAAACAACTTTCCACTGTTTAGGTTCTTCAATTTTTTGTTTGATCTTTTCGTCGAGTTTTACGTCTGTAGTACCCATTTTATTCTCCAAATTACTAGAAGGGGAAGTTGCCTTCCCCTTATTATATTACTTAACCTCTACAATGTCAATTACCCTGGCTTTCTTTTCTTCGGGTATTACATATTCAAGGCTGATTGTTAAGATTCCGTCTTTAATTTCGGCACCCTTAACAACCATGTGTTCAGCTAATTGCCAACTTCTTTCGAAGTCACGACTGCTTAACCCTCTGTGTAAGTATTGACGAGATGCAGATTCGTTTGGAGTTTCGCTTGAACCTCGAACAGTTAGCATATCCTGTTCGACTTCTACAGAAATCTCATTTCTTTTAAATCCAGCCACTGCAATTTCAATTTCGTAGTGTGTGTCATCTGTCTTTACAACATTGTGTGGAGGATAATTTGTGTTTAGCTGATTTGCAAACCTTGCTTCGAACCCGTCAAAAAGTCTGTCAAATCCTACTAGTGCCCTGTTTAGAGCTTGTGTGTCAAAACGTGTTAATTGTGTCATTTTAATTTCTCCTTAATTAAGCAAGAATTATGAGGGGCCTCACCCGAGCACCCCTACTGTTATTTACTGTCTGTGTGTTAGTTAACTTCTGTAAACTCTGCGTCTACAGGAGTTTCATTTTTCTTAGCTTCCTCTTTCTTAGCCTTAGCCTCCATTAATGGTTGGCTAGCTGAGAACAAGTCGCTAAGTTTCTGAGTAATAGCATCTTTGTCGTCGCCTGTAATAACATCGTCTAGCGCCTTAAGGGCTTCTTCAACTTTATCTTTTACAGTCTGTTCAACTTCAACTTCTGCTAAATCTTTACGTATAGAGTGTGCTTGCGCTTCTGCTTGATTACGTACTTCGATGAGTTCACGCTTCTTCTTATCGTCTTCTGCGTTAGCTTCAGCTTCTTGAACCATGCGTTCAATTTCTTCTTTGCTAAGTCCGCTGTCACTCTTAATAGTAATTTTATTTTCTTTGCCTGTATTCTTATCCTTGGCGCTTACATGCATAATACCGTTAGCGTCAATGTCTACTGTAACTTCAATTTGCGGCATACCTCGAGGTGCAGGATTAATTCCTTCTAAGTTGAACTCGCCTAACAGTTTATTGTACTGTACTAGATCACGCTCACCTTGGAACAACTTAATTGTTACAGCAGGTTGGTTGTCTTCGGCAGTACTAAATGTCTGGCTTGCCTTAGTAGGGATAGTAGTGTTCTTGTTAATAAGTTTGGCCATAATGCCACCCATAGTCTCAATTCCGAGACTTAGTGGAGTAACATCAAGCAATAGAACGTCAGTTCTATCTCCTGCTAAAACACTACCTTGAATTGCGGCGCCTGCGGCAACTGCTTCGTCTGGGTTAACATCTTTGCGTGGTGCCTTACCAAATAGCTTTTCAACTGCTTCTTGTACTTTAGGCATACGTGTCTGTCCACCGACTAAAATTACTTCGTCGATATCACTTGGATTAACACCTGCATCCTTCATTGCAACTTTACACGGCTCGATACTGCGTTGAATTAAGTCTTCGACAAGACTTTCAAACTTAGCACGAGTAATTGTTACATTCATGTGTTTAGGACCACTTGCATCTGCTGTGATGTAAGGCAAGTTAACACTAGTACTAGTTGTGCTAGATAATTCAATTTTAGCTTTTTCAGCGGCTTCTTTCAGGCGCTGCAAGGCCAACATATCTTTCTTAAGATCGATGGCATTTTCTTTCTTAAATTCATCAACTAAGAAATCCATAATGCGTTGGTCAAAATCCTCACCACCTAAGAACGTATCACCGTTTGTTGACAATACTTCAATTTGCTTGTCGCCATCTACATCAGCAAGTTCAATAATGCTTACATCAAATGTACCACCACCGAGGTCATAAACAGCAATTTTACGATCCTTTTTATCTGCTTTGTCAACACCATAGGCTAGAGCAGCCGCAGTTGGCTCATTAATAATCCGTAGAACTTCAAGGCCTGCAATTTGTCCTGCATCCTTAGTAGCTTGACGCTGTTGATCGTTAAAGTAAGCAGGAACAGTAATAACGGCCTGTGTTACTTCATGACCTAAATAGTCTTCCGCAGTCTTTTTCATTTTACGTAGAACTTCTGCGCTAATCTGCGGAGGTGCAAGTTCTTTACCGCTAGCTCTTACCCAAGCATCGCCATTGCTTGCTTCCATAATTTCGTATGGCATTAAGTCAATGTCTTTTTGTACAGCCTGTTCTTTGAACTTACGTCCGATTAGACGCTTGGCTGCGTAAATTGTGTTTTTGGGATTTGTTACTGCTTGACGCTTTGCTGTTGCACCGACTAGAATCTCGTCGTTAGTGTAAGCAATAATTGAGGGTGTTGTACGTGCGCCTTCTGAGTTTTCAATAACTTTTGTAGTTCCGTTTTCTACAATGGCTACACACGAATTTGTTGTACCTAAATCGATACCGATGACTTTGCTCATATTGTTATCTCCTTAATTAAGCAAGATTTAGTTTTTTGGGCGCCATGCCCTTTGTAAAGCCCGAAGCGCCTTACAAATTTATTTATCTATCAGAGGACAGAGGCCTAAACAATTCCCCGTCCATTCCACTAGCTGTACGTAACTTTTTATAAACGTTTTGTACACCAACTGCTTGATTCCATGCGTCTTCAAGCGCATGATGTTTTAGTACAGGTGGACGTTTAGGATTAATACCAATATCAAATAATGTCCGTGTACAACGAGCTTGCCAAAAACTCCAAGGAACAGCTTTTCCTATTTTCTTGAATACATGTTCGCAGATTACAATGTCAAAGGCTGCACCGTGACTCCATACTCGCTTTGCACCCCAGCAAAATTTATACAGTTGATTAAATGCATCAACTACATCAATTCTGTCCTTTTCGCTAAATGCTTCATCTTGTGCTTCTTTGCTTTGGTTTGCCCACCATGCAATAGTATCGTCATTGGTAACTAGTCCAATACGATCACAACTATCTAAGTCTACTCTAACATAGAACTTCTCACAACTAGGCTCATTTACATCGTCACCAAACGGATCAAATTTAACTGCGCCAATCGTAAGAATGGCGGCATCCGGAGATGTCGCCAATGTTTCTAAGTCAATCATTATGTCTGTCAATGCCATATTTTACTTTCTATAATAAGAATTTATTATAGCAAACAGCATAAACAATGTCAATACATTTTCTTAGGTAATTGCTCTTTTTCGAGCTTTTTCATATATCTTGCCTTAGCCGCAGACTTTTTACGTTTGCGTTCAGTTGTTGGCTTTTCATAAAACTCTTTCTTTTGCAGTGTTTTAAGAAGTCCTGACTCTTCTATTTTATTTTTAAATCTACGCAGTGCTCTGTTAACATCCTCGCCTTCTTTAACAAACACTGCTGTTCCTCTGATGTGATTAGTTTTCATCTGGTTCCTCTTCTTCGTCATCGCCTTCATCTTTTAAGGCTTCTAAAATCCAGTCTAAGTTATATATCCTATTGCGACTAATTAGGTGCCAAGGAGTGATTTCATCTGAAGTTAGATAATGTGCATTTGGCTGTGCTAATAGAAAACTGATAAAGTTTTTCGTTATATTGTCACAGTTATCAATATCGATTATGATAAAATCTGCTTGTTGGCTTACACTTAGCATCCATTCAATATCTGCTTCGTCTTGGTCATATATGTAAACATTTAGATCATCTATGCTTTGACTTAGCAGTTGTTGAAACTGCATCTTAACTTTAGTGCTAGGTTTGATTAGTAAGTATCCAGGATTCAAATTGAATAGTTTATCTGGTGGTGTAATTAGATTAATTTTTCCAAGACTCATATGTATAATTAGTTATTTCTATGTTTAATTCTATTCCAAAGAGAATTAGAATTTTGTTCACTATTTTGTATATAGCTTATTCCTTGGTCTTGATTATTTGATTCCCTTGTTCCTTGATCATGTACGTGCTCTTTTTTTTTGATTCCTCGTCTTCAATTATAGTTTCGTTAACAGTTTCTGTTTCGATCCATTCTTTTCCGTTGAATTCATAGTAAGTAGACAATCCGCCCTTTACAATTCTATGTTTTTGTCCAGGTTCAGCTATCTCAGGGCTAGGTAACTCTGTTTGTAGTTTTTGAAGTTCTGGAAGAATCTTAAACTTAGATTCGGAGGCTTCTTCGATTTCTGATTTGTAGACCATAGGACCTACGTCAGCCCATCCTTCTGGTTTTTTCCAAAAATCACCTTTGTAAAGATAAGGATGAGTTTGCTCGTTTATAACTGTCTCGTCTTTCTTAACTACTTCTTTATCCGAAATTGATTCTTCAGTAAACTGGTCATAATCTCTAGGATGTTCTCCCGGATCAACAAATTTCATAGGTTCCTTAGGCAGGACAACTTCCGGAACTTCAGGTTCAATTTGTGCAATTAATTCGTTGGCTTCGTCTGCTAGTTCATCTGCTGTTGGCTTTTCGCCTACATCAGCTACATAAGGATCAGGAGTATATTGCTCTTCTTCAGTCTGCTTACGGAACCACATAAAGCTATATTGACTTGACAAGAGTAGTATAACTGCTAACGGATCAAACACGCTAACAATGATTATAATAACCCAAGTGACTGCTTTTTCCAATACATTAGCGTCTGGGTTGTCGCCATAGATAAATGCCGCAATGTATTTTATTGGGCCAACTTCTGCTTCCACCTTGCGTATTTCAGCGGCGATGGGTGCCCTTTCTTCACTAAGTTGGGTAATAATTTTCTGTTCGGCTGTAATCTCAGAAAGTAATCTAGTGCGTTCTTTGGCCTGCCCTCTACGTAGCGCAACTGCCTTGTCCGCACCTTTTTCATCTTGACTTCTTGCCATAACTTGGTCCACAGCCTCATCAAGCTGTTTGAGCGCCTTGCGATTAGCATCGATGTTTTCCTTTGCTGTTTTAATTTTTTCGTCGTAAACTGCAATCTTACTCTGTACATCACCACTTATAAGACTTTGATCACTGTGCGCTTTACTTAGATATCCAAAGATACCCATACTTGTAATAACCATAAGTATGGCGATTGCAGCCAGCAGATACCCTTTGATAAACGTAGGTGCTCTTTCCCAATTAAGTTTAAGCCAGACAGTTGCGATTAATTTACTAACCTCAAGTGTAACGCCCATAACTATGATGGGAATAGGTGAAGCGGCAAAAATGCTAACCAATCCGGCAACACTGTACCATACTGCTACAGCACTAATTGATAAGCCGCTTAATAAAGTAAGCCACGCAATGAATTTATCAGCTAATGTTATTCTCATAGAAAGTATTTATCGAGAACATTATCAAGCATTTTCACCAAAGATATGATTCATCATGCGCTTTTCGACTTGTTCTTTGTCGCATTTAGTAGTAGCACAGTCAAAACAGATCTGTTCACCATTAGGACCGTAAGGTCTGCACTCGTCTACCATACCGCACATTTCGCACATTTGATCGGGCTCAGGTGCAATAACCCCAAGTCCACTCATTGTAATCTTACCTTAATTAATTTGTAGTTTAACCAGATCAGTGCGGCACAGAATAAGGCCAGCACCCACTGCCCCCTAGCTAGATTATCTGTTAATCCCCAGCTGAGCCAGCCGATTAGAAACCATGTAATCGCATCCTGGTTGCGAATATACCAATTTTTAAAACGTTCCATTAGTGTAGTCCTTCCTCTTCATTATAAAACATCCAACGACCTTCTTTAGTATTCCAATGACGATTGTCATAGAAGTTAAAGTGTACGTTGTAACCAAATAATCCTAACTCGATATCTAGTCCTGCGTGACTTTGTCGAAACGTCCAGTTAAACATAAAAGCCACAATAGTAAAATCTCTGTAGACTTCTAGTTCAATGAACTTGTTCTTAAACGGTGTATCATATACACGACATAACATATTCTTAATGAATGTTTTGCTCCACGGGTTTCGTAGATTAAAATTAAAACTAATCATTAGGCCGCCTTTCGATCTTCAACTTCTTCCGGCAAAGGTAGGCCGCCATCTGGATCATCAGTAGGGCCGCTATCATCATACAGTTGACTTTGGAAGAATTCAAGCTGATCAATCATTTGCTGGACGCCTGCGTGTGTCATCAGTATTTCATTGTAGCCCATGCTAAACGCAACACGGTTATTATCAGTTAAACCAAGGCGATAGAAAATTTTTGCAGGTTCTTCTTTTGGAGGAGCCACTTCCGGCATAGGAGGAACTGACTTTAGCTCAGGAAATTTGAGAACCCGATTCATATCGTCGTAAACCTTATTAGCATCAGGAAGATCCTCTAGCTTAGGATAATCGCGTCGACGAAATTTTTTATCAAACCAATCAAACATTATTTTACATCCAGTTTCTTAATACGATGGCACTTCTCACATTGATAGGAGTAGCGCATTCCATAACCGATATCGTCCTGCGCATTTTTTACAAGACGAACCTTTTCCATAGCACGCCATCGATGCCAACATCCATGTACTAAAAATTCAAAAAGTCTAATCATTTTGACCTCACACATCGATAGTTTTCAGTTTTAAGTCCGAGTTGTCGTGCGGCATCTTCGCACAGTTCCTTGGATGTATGACTGGTACTTTGAAACTCGCCAATGGGTCGCCAGTCCATTGCTTTATTTTGATGGTGCCTATCACCAGCCATTGCTACTACTGTCCAGAGATATAATGTGTAGATCATACTTCATCCACATTGAATCGACGTTGCAGTTTCTTTCTGAAGTAGCCGTTTAGGACTAAGCTATCAAACATAAAGAACGCGAATACCCAAAAGGCAACGACAAATGTTATAAAAAATACTTCCATTATCCACATACCTTACTCCTCAATGTACTCGTTCTCTTCGGCTTCTTCGCCCATTTCTACCGCCCATTGGCGCTTTTCTTCGTCAAGGACTTCGATAGTAGCGTTCGCCAGCAGACGTAGTGCGCCGCCGCTCATACTTTGGCTACCTTCGTGTCCCCCGGGAATCCAAGTCTTACGAGCGGCATGCATGAAGCCATCGATATAGATAGCTTTAAGATGCTCTTCCAAAACTTTAGCTAGGTTTTCCGATGCTGTTTCAGTACCGACTTCGAGTCCGCGGCGGATAACAGTCTTCATGTCTACAATGCGGCTATAACGATAACTATCTCCACGCAACCATTTGGCTACCTTGTTAGGATGCCCGTATGGAAACAATCCTTCGAATCCATCGTAGAGCATGTAGTTAGCCAGCGTGTCGTTTTCGTCTTCCTTTGCCTTGGCAATCTTTTCCTTTGCTTCGTTGAGCAAAGGACGAATGTCTGCTACAATATCGGCAAATTTATATTTGACATAGTTATTGTCCCAACCACAAGTGCCTTTACCTTCACCTACATAGTCTTGGATACGACGATTCTCAAGAATGTGATCCACAATGTCTTTACGGAACATGGTAAAGTAGATCTGCGTAGGTTCGCTACTAAAAGGTCCTTTGATACTCAACCGATCTTCGTGTACAGCTTCAAAGAATTTTTCAGGAGTAAAGCCTTCTTTCTTGACCTCAATGTCGTGGTATTGATTTTCACCTACTTCCATCTCGACCAGGTTCTTTGTAAGACCTGCCATAATCATACCAAGTGCAATACCATGACTGTCTTTACCACCGCCGTAGTCATCGTAAGTGCTTTCAAAAGGCAGTAGAAGAGGCCTAAACAAACTGGTTGAATAGCAGTGATCGTAGCTCTCGTTCTTTTCCAGAACAAACACATACACCGGAGTACCTGCGGTAATGTGGAGATTGCTCAAGCCACAAGTTTTATTCCAACATCCCATGATTACATCTTTCCAAAAGCGCCGGGCTTGCCAGCATTAGGGTTTTCACAACGAACACCTTTACCAAACTCATCGAGAATTTGTCGGGGGTTACCTTCTGTGCCAATGATAAACTTATATCCTTCGATACAGCGACTTTCAGTCATGCCGTTAATACCATAACTGATACTACTGTTGCCGCTAGTACCGCCAACAAAACCTGCAATCATCATTAGAACTATGAGTCCAATGGTTACAAACACCATTAGTTCGATAAGAGTAAATCCACGCTGTTTCATTTTGCTCTTTCAGCATTTGTTGAACATGCAGATATTATAGCATAAAAGAAAAGGGCCGTCAAGGCCCTTATTCTTCTTTTTATACCAATTACTTTGGCAACATCAAACTTGTCATGTTGCTAGGAACAACAATAGTCTGTACCTTACCGTTCTTAATACCTTCACTGATGTTAAGAGCAGCCTGTGCATTCATGAATGCAATTGAGCTAGAACTGTTGTTGGCCAGTGCCGCCATTCGACGGGCTTCTGCTTCAGCAGTCTTAACTTCGATTTCCTTTTGCTTCAACTCGTTCTTGCTACGAACCAAATCGTTGGCGCTTTGAACAACACTATCAGCTGGAGTTACGTTACGAATCATAACCTGTGTAATAGTGATTGCACCGTCCAACTTTTCCTCGGCAAGGTTGCGAGTGATTTCGTCCTTGATGAAGTTTTCCATAGCATCTCGGTTATCTGCCATGTCTAATGCTTCATGCTTACGTGCGGCCTTGTAGATAGCGTTACGTGCATTTTGGACAATGTAGTTATACATCAGGTAAGTATCACCTTTGAACTCAGCGTGGAAACTTCGGTTCTTAGAACTATACAGTTCTGCGGCCTGATTCTTGTTGAGGTTATAAACAACCACAGCATCAAGGTCCTTCATGGTACTGTTGTCTTTGGCAACGGGAGTCATATTCTCCAAAACCACATTAACGTCCTTGTAGGGGAAGGTTAGCACATCACCGATCAAGACTTGGTTGAACGAACCGGGCTCAAGTTCGCCTGGTTTGACCTGTTTGTCAAAACCAACTCGGACACCGACCTCACCAGTTTCAATACGAGTACAACCAGTAGCAAAAACGGCCATACCCAAAACAGCAGCCACCAAACCAAAACGCTTCATTTTCAACATTTCAAATTTCCTTAAAAGAGAATTACTAAACCAAACATCAGAAGCATCGCAACTGATGAACTAATTATAGCGTAAACTGCCGCCTTAGTCAAGTCTAACGCCTGCTTTCCTGTCATTTTTTGAACACTAAGAATGCCAATCCAAATTAATGCTGTTAGAATTAGGAATAGAAAAATTACTCGAATCATTTTGCGGCCTCTCTAGACATTTCTTGAACTTTTTGAACTCCGTTATCTGCTACCTTAGCAATTCCGGTAAATCCAACTGTTGCAACAATAATGCCCAATATAAAAGAAATCAAATGTGACATGTTGTCCTCTGTGAGTGATAAAAAAACCTCTGTAGCATATTATACCACAGAGGTTATTATTGTCAAAGTATTTTGGTTATTTAAAAATAATCAAAGCCATTAGACATGCTTGAACAAAGAATCCAAATCCAATTGTTACAATGTTTAACAGGTCTTTAGCAATAACACTTCGGACAAAGAACATAAACAAACCTAGCCACATTAAGATAACAATATCTACAGGTGGTAGTTTTTCAGTTAAACCTGTAAGGACAGCAACTAATGTTGGAATGGTAGCCAAATGTACTAAGATGACTCCGATCCATCCTAATGTTTCTGCACTAAGATGTCCGATGTTTTCTTTGATATTATCCATCATACGACGAATGTTAACTAAATCTCTCAAATTTACTTGCATACCGATTCCTTATTTGTAAAAAACATGACCTGCGATTGTTGCTACTTTTTCTCTGTTCCATTTTGGATTGATGTGAGTAGCATGAAAATACAGTGCTTTCTGTAAACTTGGCAATCTAAATCCTTCTAAAAGAACCTGTCTTGCAACCAATTCACTTTCTTTGAACATAGCTGTGTTTTTTGGTTTTGTCATAGTTGCAGTTTCGCAATACCAACTAAATTGACAAAGTACACGATCGTAGACTACATTCTTTTGATAAACGACTCTACAAATATCATTAGGAAATTGGCCGCTTTCTGCACGATTAATAGTAACTTGCGCTACTGCTACTTTACCTTCGAACGGTTGGTTGCCTGCTTCGTAATAGATATTACGAGCTAGGCACTCTAGTTGTTTATTGCGAACTTCTGCTGTAACAGCCGAAGAATTTACCGCTAATTGCTTATTTGGGTCAAGTTTATACATGACCGCTTTGTATCCAATAAATCCGACTAATGCTAGACCTATCAACACAAGTAAGATTTTAATGAGTTTAATCATTTCTTCTCCTTTTTGTTTAATTAATTACTTATCTACGCATTTTGCTAATATCGATGGCTTCTTCGTCACTAAAAACTGGAACAGCATTACTCTTATGCATTGTTGCAATACCTTTGACTTTAGTGCCTGTGTAGACTTTTGGTGCCGACATAGTGGCTACACCATTATCTTGACCAAGACTTTTGATATGAGCTGTACTTCGACCTGCAGGAACTGTTAGACTGTAGTGTCCAGTTAACGGCTCAGCTGATAGAGCACGTTTGCGCTTTTTTTCTTCAGCTTCTACGCCCCAACGTTTTTGGAGATCTTTCCATTCTTTATCCAATTGCTCACTCTTACGTTTGGCATCGGCTGATGCAAACTTTTGTTTGCCTTTACGTTTTCCTGTGGTGCTTAGCCAAGGACCTTCTAGATGCATAGACATTTAAACTCCAAAAGTTAAACATAACCTATATTATATGCTCAACTTTTGGATTTGTCTAGTCTTTTGATAAAGTTTTAGAAACCAAACTTAGCATTTCTTCCCAGTCCATTTTGGACAGTATATCGCCTAATTCCATAACACAATCTTCTGCATTATAGTAGTCTTCTACCCCTATTAGCTCAAAAATTTCTTGTCTGCTAACATCCTCATTACGCATGTGGCATACCCACAACACTGTAACAAAGGCGAGTCCAAAAACTTTCTCGTTATCCCAGATACTATTATTTTCGCACCACTCTACTGTTCTATTTAGATAGTAGTCAATATCTTCGATTCTATTTTCCAATTGTGCGATCCAATATTGTGTATCTTCTCTGGACCAATACTTAGGCATTATACGGACTGAGTACGCTAAAATTACTTGCCTGTGGCTTCTTTACGAGCGTTCTTAACTGCTGTAACGTCGTTACGAACTTCTTTGCAAAGTTTAGCCAATTCTTGTAAGTGCTTACGTACACGAGTACCTGCGGCTCCTACTTCTTTATCGTAGAATTTTTCGAAGTCACCTTCCATTGCTTCTACTACTTTTGCGAAATCTTGAAATCTGTTTGCTGACATGTTGTCTCCTTTGTTATATTAATTAGTTACAAGGTCATGCGACGATTGTAATACTGATTCAAGCCAAGGCTTACAATTAGCCCAGGTAGTGAATATATGTGCTATGCCGCCTGCTGCCTCCCATTCATGACAGTTACTGTGCCGGTCGTCGATAAGAATATCTCCTTTTCGTTTACAGTGTCTCCATTTGTCGTAGCTAAACGGACCTATTGTAACTGGAATTCCAGGAAAATGTTCGTGTGCCCACCAAACTTTGTCCTGTGCAGCCATAGGCATTGAGTAATCATGGGGTAATGCTGTCAGGAATCGTAAATGGTATTGTGGGTTATGTGCAATATACTCTTTACACATATTAACCAATTCATGGGCACCTTCCATTAATGGAAGATGTCTATAAAAGTGCAGGTCCTCTTTAACTTTATCCCACTCTTCTTGAGGAATACGTTCTCCATTTTTATTCCAACGTAGCTTGAGTAAATCTTGTGCGGCGCTGTGCCAATCGGCAACAACGTCATCCATATCTAAATAAATGTTCATATTACAATATTAACAGACTAAGAAAGTTGTTGTCAAATTAATTGGCAAAAACAGAAGGAGATCCTGACGAGATTATATTAGATCCGTCCCCTGCATAATTATCTCCTAGTCTGCCACAATGTTTATTGTTAATAAAAACATTTGCCGAGAATGTTGACAATCCCGGAGATTCAGGACTACAGCCAGATTTTGCATGAGGTGTAACAGCGTCACCTTCTCTAACAACTCCGATCGAGTTAACGAATACATTTCCTGAACATGCATTTGTTGCGGTTGTCAAAGGAGATCTGCATCCTCGTCCAGATCCAGTTGCACTACTAACTGAGTCTGTTCCATTTCCTCTTGCTACTGCTGGCATATTAATTCCTTAAGCTAGTGCAATACCAGTAGTTGATTCTAAGAACTGTTTGGCAAATGCTTCATCAGTTGCTTCTGCTACTGTTACTGTTGATTTTTGTAATCTAATGTCGGTATTAGGATTTACCGTAAACAAGTAGGGCATCAGGCCTGGACCTTTTTGTCCCATACCAATAACCATTGGCTTTGACAGCTTATAATAACTGTCAGTTTCTTCTTCTAATTTAGCAACGATTTCTTCGCCGCTAGTGAGTTTAAGCGTGATTACTTCGCCTGCGCTTACGCCTTTTGAAATTAACATATTATACCTTTTCTAAATGTTTTTTTAATTCTGTAAAACCACCGATTAGTTCTCCGTCGAGGAAAATCTGTGGAACAGTACGTGCTGTAGGAACTGCTTCTAATAATTCCTCTTTAGTGTAACCGTCTCCAATTTTCTTCTCTTCAAATTCAATTCCTTTTTGTGTTAACAATGCTTTTGCTTGATCGCAAAAAGGACAGTGATATTTACTCCATACCGTTGCTTTCATAATTTCTCCAAACTTTATTATAAACTAGGTAACTCTTCATAGTCAATCATATCGGACATGACACCTATGACGTAATTAGTTGACTCATTCTCTTGTAGTGCGGTTTGCTTTTTACTTGTATCGCTATGCTTGTTGAACCATGGAATAGGGGTGCTCTTCGGAGCAGGATTCCAATACTTAATACCAATATCTTTCAACGCACCTACAGCAGTGTAGTCAACAAAGTCTTTTAAAATATTTGCGTTAAGACCAATAACTGGTCCTTTTTTAAACAAATAGTCAGCCCAGGCTTTTTCTTCTGCAATAACATCTCGATAGATCTGTAATACTTCTTCCTGGCATTGTTGTGCAATACGAGCAAACCGTGGATCTTCCTTGACTACTTGGACGATTAAGAATGCCGTCCAACCTTTGTGTAGTAGTTCGTCTTGTAGGATTAGGCTAATAATGTTGCCATTGCCGATAAAGATTTTATTCTCTACCATAGCTAGACTTGTAGCAAAGCTAACCATAAAGCGGAACGCTTCTAAGGCATAACTTGCGTGTAGTGCTAGATAGATAGCTCGGATGTGATCATCTTCTGTAATCAGTTGGCCGGATTCTTTCGCACAATTAATTTGATGTAAGTCATCATAATATTTTCCAACACTTGACGCCATATCAACAATCTCTTGTGTATCGTGGATAGTATTGAATACTTCCTTGGGCACGTTGTAGATGTTACGAATAATGTGACTGTAGCTACGACTGTGAATGTTTGTTTCAAAGAATGTCCAGTTATATACTAGTGCTTCTAGTTCCGGAAGGCTTACAACCGGAGTAAAGATTTGGCTTGGGCCACGCCCTTGTAAACTGTCAAGAGCAGTTTGGCGGAGCAGGTTGCTGGTGAAGATATGTTTAACTGCATCTGATGCATCCTTGAAATCACCTGCATCTTTTGTTAGACTAATCTCTTCTGGAACCCAAAAGAAACCACGGGCAGTCTTTTCAAAGTCTGCAATCTTGTTATACTTGACTTCTTCAAATCTTTGAATGGTTACAGGACCTGCAGGATCCAAAAACATTTTGCGACTTAGATAGTCTGTTTTTTGTGTTAGGTTGTATTGTTGTTTACTCATTTATAATTTCCTGATGCAAGAACAATCTTGCAAATATGTTCTAATCTTTCTATATGTTCATAGGCACGCCATGGACTAGTATCAATAGCTACAACACCGTGCCCCTTAATTCCTACAATGTCGTAAAAAACGTTTCCGTCCCGATCTAATTGCAACTTCTCAAAACACTTATCTGCAAGCTCTTGACTAATTGGAGGTACATCGCCTACATTCGGTGCTACTCGTGTATATCTACTTAGTTCAGGAAAACTATTTACAATAGTGCTTAGATCAATCCCGGCATGCATCGCAGCTACACAATAAGTAGGATGAACATGCACTACAACTCGAACATCGTCCTTGTGTTGCCCCATTTCTTTTTGTAAACCAAAATGCAAAGGAATTTCTCCGCTAGGGCGTAATGCACTACTAATATCACTGTAAGGCATTTCTTCCCAAGCATAAAGGAAATCAGCAGTTCCCCATCCGCTATGGATCGATTTATTAATTTTAATCTTCTTAAACTGATCCGGTTGTAGTGTCTGTTTACGCACGCCGCTCGGTGTAATGTAAAAATGATCACGGTCGTGATGACGAATACTTACGTTGCCGTCACGACTGGTAATCCAGTTACGCTTATATGCATCAGTCATTATATCACAAATAGTTTCTAACATTATAATCCTTATACTCTAAAACTTTCACCACATCCACAACGATCTCTTTCATTTGGATTTTTAAAATCAAACCCTTCGTTAAGACCATTTTTGACCCAATCTATAATCATTCCTTTTAGATATGGATCTGCTTTTTTATCTACTAGTATAACAAAATCACTTTGAGCATAATTAGTAACGTTGCTTTCGTAATCGTAGCTGTCGACATATTCTAGTGTATAAGCTAATCCACTACAACCTGTAGTTTTTACACCTAGACGTATGCCAGCTCCTTTACCTCTTTTAGCTAAAAGCTCTTTAATTTTCTTTTTGGCTATATCGGTTACGGTAATCATTTACTGCTGCCTTGATAGCATCCTCGGCTAGAATACTACAGTGAATTTTTACAGGAGGTAACGCTAGCTCTTCGGCAATTTGACTGTTTTTAATTGACGCAGCTTCTTCAACAGTTTTGCCTTTGACCCATTCTGTAACAAGACTGCTAGACGCAATAGCACTGCCGCACCCGTATGTTTTAAATCGTGCGTCTGTAATAACACCTGTAGCACTATCTACCTTTATTTGTAACTTCATTACGTCGCCACACGCAGGAGCCCCGACCATACCCGTACCAACACCGTCATCATCCTTGTCAAAGCTACCTACATTACGGGGATTTTCATAATGATCAATTACTTTATTAGAGTAACTCATTTACCTTCTCCCAGTTAATAATCTTCCATTGATTTTCTAGATACTTCTTTTTATCGTGCTGATAGTCTAATGCCCACGCATGTTCCCACCAGTCGACTAATAACGCAATGTCTTTCTTAATTTCGTGATTTTTGATAGTTTTAATTTTGCCATCTTTTGCAAGATAAACCCAACCACTACCTTGTATACTCATTGCTGTCTTTTCAAATTCTTTTTTAAATTTTTCAAAAGACTGAAACTTTCTTTCAATTAATTCAAGAATACCACCTGTCGGTTTATTCTGGCTGTTGTATTCTTGATACTGTTGAAATAAAATATTGTGCAAAAAGACCCCTGCTTCATTAAAGTTTGGATCTCCTTCTCCTTTGTTATATCGTTCAGCATAAGTCTTTGCCAATTTTCCATAATGATATTCGATAGTATCTTTAGAGACAGCAGGAGCTAACTCGTCCTGACCGTAAGGTAACGCCTCAATTGACAACTTGTGAGCTTTGCCTTCTTGTATAACCTGTTTAATAAAATTAAAGGTCATAACTTGCAGGCCTCGCAATCATCTTCTAATTCAATTTCGTGTCCGTTAAGTTCAACTTGATGATATCCGTTTAACTTAGGCTGCTCATCTTGCACCTTAGCACCTTGTTTATTAATTAGACTATAATAGAAAGTTTTTAGACCCCACATGTGTGCCTGCATCAAATTCTTAGCAATCAGTGTTGTTGGTACTTTTCTATCAGCAAAGTGAGCCGGATTATAGAAGGTATTTGTACTAATACTTTGGTCAACGTATGCTTGTAGTACTGCACTGGTTTTTAAGTAAGCATCACAGTCTCTCTGTTCCCACATTAACTGATACTTGTTTTTAAGTTTATGATATTCTGGAACAACTTGAGTAAATGATCCGGCTTTTGATTCCTTAGTACTAATCAAGCTCATTGGCATTTCGATGCCATTGGTTGAATTGATTACAACACTAGAACTTTCTACAGGAGCAATGGCCATTAGTGTAGCGTTTCGTACACCGTAAGTTTTCATCTGTTCACGCAGGGGTTCCCAATCAAGTTCAGGAGCAAAGTCTGCTAATTCGTTTACACCATTTGCACGTAGTTCCCAAGGGAATTGTCCCTGGCCATAGCGTGTCTTATTGCTATCTACACAAGATCCGCGTTCCTTGGCTAGTTCAACTGTTGCTTCGGTTAGATAAAAAGCCTGATGTTCCATCCAGCTCTTAACTTCTTGTAATGCATCCTTTTCACCGTATTTGTGTCCTCGCTTGGCGTGCCAGTAAGCTAGGTTAGTAACACCGATGCCAAGTGGACGAATTTCGTCATTACTTAACTTACTCTGAATACTCAAGAAGTCTTGGTAATCAAGAATATTATTGAGGCTGCGATGCAAGATACGACAAGCACGGCGCATATCTTCTGGGTTACGGAAAGCACCCCAGTTGATACTACCCAATGTGCATAATGCAATACGACCGTTAGTGTCATCAAGACGTTTAAAAGATTTAGTAGGTAATAGAATTTCACAGCAAAGATTACTTTGATAAATTGTATGCCATTCTGGATCAAAAGGTCCTTGATTCATAGCATTGTCAATAAACACTAGATAGATACGTCCTGTATCAGTACGTTCCTTTAAGATACCACTCTTAAATACTTCCTCGGCACTCATAGTCTTTTTACGTAGACCAGACTGTCTTTCATACTTTACATATAATTGTTCAAATAAGGAAGTATCTTTATAGAAGGCTTCATAAAGGTCGGGTACTTCATTAGGGTCGAAGAACGTAATGTTCTCCTTGTTCTTAAAGCGGCGCCAGAAAAACGCCGATAGTACAACCCCGTAGTCCATGTGTCGGACTCGTGTCTCTTCTGTACCTTGGTTGTTCTTAAGAACAATAAGGTCATCAAATTGATGATGCCAGATGGGATAAAAAACCGTAGCCGAAGCATTGCGAATACCTCCTTGACTGCATGAACGTAGATCACCAAACCACTTCTTAAGGAATGGTATCATACCAGTGTGCATAATTTCTCCGCCTCGGATAGGACTTCCTAGTGGGCGTAGACGACCAATTTCTAAACCAATGCCAGCACGTTTGCTAGCATACTTGGCCATCATTTCTCCGCTAGCGAATATACTATCGAGATCATCATCGCTGCGAATAAGAACGCAGCTACTAAATTGCTTAGTGGGAGTGCCGAGACCAGCAAGGACAGGAGTAGCAAGAGTAAACAGGCCATCAGATGCAGCATTGTAGTATTCCTTAATATATTTCATACGAACCGTATTAGGTTCCTCTTTATGCATAACTGTGGCAGCGGCCACCATGTATCGAATCTGCGGAGTTTCGTACACTTCTTTGGTTGCACGATTTCTTACTAGATACTTTTCAATCAGCTGCTCAATGGCTGCATAAGAGTATTCTTCATCTTTCTCATGCTCAAGCATATCATTCATTCGATTCCAATCTTCTTCACTATACCATTCAAGAAGTTCTGGAGTGTACAAACCGACTGCTACATTCTTTTTAACAATGTCATACAGATGCGGAACTTGATAATCTCCGTAGACATCTTTGCGTAGCATACTTACACGTTGCTTACCTGCTACGTATTGATAATTAACATGTCCTACATCTGGGTTAGATTCAACGTCAATTAAATTAACAATAGCTCGAAGGGTGATTTCATCAATTTCTCTAGTTGAGATACCATCGTAAAAATGTGGCTGTGCTTTGATTTCAATCATCGATTGACTAACATCTGCTATTCCTGCACAAACTTTTGCAATCTGCGCTTGCCATTTTTCAATTGTTAATGGTTCTTTGTTTCCGGTTCTTTTAATTACTGTGATATTCGTCATAATGATTTTTGTAGTGTAGGACGTATTTAGTGAAGCTGCGGCATTATGTATTTCTTTTGTGTTTGCAATGACTTAGGTAAGTCCTTTATGTCAATCCATGCATCACCATACCCATATACTTTATCTTCTATGAATAGCAAATAATACACAGTTTTATTGATTTTGTCAATTGCTACATTTATCTTTGGCTGACTTTTTTTAAAACGCTCTGTTAATTGGAGAGTATAGCAAAGGCCAAGAATTAAATTGAATTTGCAAAATTCATTTTCGCTCATTAGTTCCCACGGCGTCGGCCATGTAGAATCATCATAAGGATCGGTGTAGATCTTAACTCTCGGTAATTTTAAAAAGAAATTGGCAACGTCGGTAAACGGATTTTCCGCTGTTTCCAGATGTTGCCTTAGGTTATACCAAGCAGTTAGATTTTTTTGTGTTTGTCTATCTTCTAAAATCATCAACTGATAGTTCGATAGGTATAGGTCATTTTAGATGGATTAATTGTTGTATCGTTGTTATTACTATTTTTATAAAAAATTGCTATGCATCCTGAAACTGATGTAGCATTGGCACTAAACTCGACATTAGTTTCTTGTCCAGATGCTCCTGTATAATCATAGTCGTCAACTAATTGAACTGTATTGGTATTGATGTCGTGCGCAATTGAAATTTTTCCTCTTCTCATTTGATTATTTGCTGAACTTTCTAATATGTAATTAATTTCATAGCCACCACTTCTATTAAATGGAATTCTGAAAAGGTTAACAAAACTAAGGTTATAGCTTAAATCAACTACTCTAGTTTCATTTTCAGTATATTGCACTTTACCTGCAACTTCTTTAATGTAAGTAGAAGAATAGTTACTGACTGCTAGTCCGTCCGCTCTATCAAAATTATCTTGGAATGAAGTATTTCCGTTGACATCAAATCTTATTTGGTGGAACGCTCCAGAGGAGTTTCCTCCGCTGTTATTACCGACATTGACAAATGTATTTGCTACAGAACGATTTCCAGATCCAAATGTAACTCTAATACCTTCTCTTTTAATATTTTCAAAATAACAATTTTCAACTACATTCTTTCTTGGGCCAAACTGCTCACCAACTGATACACCGTCCGCATCAACACCAAAAAATACACCGTATGATGAATCAGTAAATTGCGAATTGATAATTCGATTATTAAAGATGTCTTGCTTTGAATATATGTCGAAATTTATTCCTTTGATATAGACATTGTCAATAATGTTACGTTGGCAAGTAACTACCGAACTATAGGCATGCATCGATATGCCATGTGTAATCTGTGTAACGTCATAATTACCAATAATTTCGACGTCGTTGATAACAGAATCTCTAACAGCATTCATTTGTATACCAGAGCCGCCGACTTCAGTTACATTAACTGTAAAACCAGATAGATAACAATACTTTGGCTGATTATTATATGTAGAATTAGAGATAGTGGATAATGATGGATTACTGTTCCAAACACCCTGCGGTGTTGACAAGGTTGAGTTGTCGTTAACAAAGGCAAACGCATCGACAGTTCCTGTGTAATTAAAAATTGTGCGTTGTTTACCTGCGCCTTGTATTCTTACATAACTAGGCAAGTATATAGTAGTTGAAATTGTATATTCACCTGGCTGGAACACTAGAACAACTCTACTTTTAGTTCCTTGATAGGCGTTACTTAAAAATAAATTATATATTGCTCTTTGTATTTTTTCTGATTGGTCATCGGTTCCAGATTCTATACCATAGTCTGAAGCAAATACATGATCATCTAATTTATCTTGTAAACTACGAACTGTAGGGTTGTTAACATCTACACCAGTTTGTATAACTGCATCACCGTCTTTGTAAATATAGGATGCGTAGTCAAGCAAATTATCAGAATTCGTTAGAACTTTAACATTACCAACGGCTGGTGCGCCTTCCGCAACCGAGCCAGATCCGATATAAAGATTTTGCGTATCTACTGCCCATGCTAGTTCCCCACTAGCCAGAACAGGAACTCCAGTTCCTTCCTGTTCTTTACCTCGACGTAGTTGAATTTTGCTTATTTGTACGACAGCCATTAAAATATCCCCATTATACGATATTTAGCTGTTTATTCGGTAGTACTCGCTTACTCTGTCACACCAACGACCTGTCCAATAGTCGAAATCTGCAGGTTCAAGGATAAATTCCTGATATTCATAGTCTTTGCTACACATTAAAATAACGCCCTTGCGGATATTAGTTCCGTGTACTTCGTTGTGTGCTAGAGCATAAGCTGTTAACTGCAAGAAATAATCGTCAATATGTTCTCGTTTTTTAGGCTTGTTTGTTTGTTTAAAATCAAGTATAGATTCGTCACCATTGTGTACTCCTACACAATCAGTAGTTCCCGCATATAGCTCTGGAAAGTATAAAGGAACTTCACTGCCCCAAACTTCACTCACGTTGCATAGTCCTTTTGAAATCACAATTCTAGCCATATCTAGGCTTTGTTGTGCAAATGGATTAGTAACTGACTCCTTAAGCTGCTCGCCCTTGACATAGTCTTCGAGAAACTTGTGCATACGTGTTCCTCGATTGGCTGCTTCTGTAGTAATAGCCTGTGCCTTTGCTTCTCCAACAGCTTTACGCCAGTTGGCTAGTGCTATACGGCTTTCTTCTGGTTTGGTTTTATCCAGAATCGTTGTAACACTAGGGACTTTATGTCCTTCGGGTGTAGCATATAAACGCTTACCTGAACTTTCGTCCCTAGTTAATGGTTTGTATTGATAACGGTTGATTAGTAGACTCATAATACATTATATAGTATTAGAGACTATAGGTCAACCTGGTTGTTTGAGCGATTTAGCCGCTGCTCTGCTGGCGCTTTGATCTAAACTGGTAGTTTTATTTCCAGATCGTGTAGCTTCTGGTTTCTCTTTAGTTTTAAGAGTAATGCCTTCACCGTCAAACTGGTCTACTATGTTTTGTAATTGCGGAATTGAATCGTATTCTGCTTTGAACGTTTCGTAGTCCATTTGTGTACCAGACATGTTTTTTAACATGTTAGAAATGGCGTTCCAAGAAAATTTACCTGGAACGCCTTTTGAATCTGCTCGGGATTTTAGTGCGTTGAGTATGCGGATAAGGTTATCCGCATCTTCATTTATTTTTTTTTTGAACTTAGGATAGTTGCTAGTCTACGGCTGTATTCTACGTTTTCACGCATTTCACGGCCTGCTGCTTCTTCGCCGCCTGCTGCTGGTTCTGCTGCCGAGAAATCATCACCTGATGGCATTTCTTCAGCTCCCATAGACGGTCCCATTTCACCTGAAGCACTTGGCATGCCTTGTGGGCCTTCTTCGCCTGTTAGGATTGCAACTGCCTGTGCTAGTGTAGTACGTGTTGTTTCTAAACTTGTATATAGTTCTTCTAGTGCAGGCTTTACTGCTCCAGAAAACTGTGTGCTAATGTCACTGCCTAACTCATCTCTTATAGAGTCTACTAATTCTAACATGGTTTCTGACTTAAGACTTGCAGTGTCTTCTAGCCAGCCTGTGATCTTGTCGACCATATCACGTGCGCTCATGATTAACGCAGCTTTTTCTTCTTCGCCTTCAGTTAGGGTTCTTTCACTTAATACGCCGCGTAGTACTTCCATAGCTTCTTCGATGCTTTCTTTCTTAGCCATCTTAGTAGCTGTAGCGTGCATAACTTCTTCGCCTTTGTCGCCATAACGCTTTTTAAATTCGCCTGACTTTTTCTTCATTCCCTTAACGAACTTTTCTTTCTTTGCCTCTTCGCCCGGGCTTAGTGTGCGCTCACTGATTGCCTGTGTAATTACATCTAATAGAGCACGATCACGCTGATAACTGTTACTTTCATAAACAGCATCGTAATTCCTACTGACTTCAAACTCAGCTAGTTGAGCAGTAACTTTATCACGTGCTGCTTTTAATTGCTCCATAGTGAAGCTATCTAAATTTAATTTGTAACCAAACTTCTTAGCTACGCTTTCGTTAAGCGCCTTGCTTGACTTTGGATGTGAAAGTTCATTGATCTGCATGTTAAATAATCCCTAAAAGATCTGTTATTTTTATTTATCAAAAGTTTGCCTTAAACAAAGCAGAAATTTCATGCTTGTAGCGTTGTACCCTTCCTTGGGCTACTTCCCACCGCCACATGAATAAATCGCGTTTGTCTAGGTCTTGTGTATTCTTGTATCTGTACTCAAAGAACACAGAATCGCTATGATTGTTCCAGTACTGGCTATCTAAAATCTTTATTTCATTAAATCTTCTTAGATTTGTTTGATCGTAAAATTTGGCTGCTAAACTAGCTGTAGTTTTAATTCTAAATTTATCTACTACATCGCCGTGCGGATCAAACAATACCCAAAGGCCTTTTTTATCCTGTTTAATTTTATACTTTTTGTAGGCCAGCACATTTTTAGCTAGCACAACTAGAGGAATCTTTTTTAATTCTTCCTCTAGTAAACTTTCTAATTTTTCAGCTTGGGTTTTGAAGTTCATTGGCAATTACTCTTGGATTTGTGTTTCCTATTTTAATTACCAAACTTTTACGTATTAGGCCTTCGATTGTGAACTGATCGCGCTCGCTAAAGCTACTTAACGGTCTAGCGTAGTGTAACTCTTTTAACACACGATTTTCTTCGTGTGTTGTGTAAACTTCAAAGCTGTTAATAAGTTCGTTTATTTTCATAGTCCGGCTAAACGCTTTAATCTCATAACTAACAGCTTGCTCATTTCATCGTGGTCTTCATCACCACTGATTGGGCTTGCGCTATCAGCTCGGTGTGATAACATGTCTTCTTCTGTAGCACCTTCTGTACTGACTACTTTAGCACCTGGCTTTAGTGCATCGCCGGCCGCATCTGGCTTCATTTGTAGAGTTCCGCCAGCGCCAGGAATTAGTGCATCCTTATTAGTTTCGATCTCACTACCTGTAGCAGTCTTGATTTTAACTTTACCATCTGGGGTTGCAGAACTAATAGTTCCTACGGCATCGCCTGTTGCTTCGTCAAAATCGTCTTCGTCATCCATTGAATCACCGAAGTCATCATCTTGAGATGCAATATCTTCAAGATCGTTTCTTAGAATGTCTTCAATTTCTTCAAAGTTGTCATCAGCATGTAGACCGCGCTCACCTGCAATATCATCAATCATACGGCTTAGTTCAGGAAAGTCGTCGATAAGATCTGATAACGATACACCGTTATCTAGTTTACGTAAAATGTAACTGGCGCTCTTTGAGTCTACTTCATCGTAGCCAATTTCTTCCGCCACACCTTCTTGCATACCACCTTTTTTGTCCCAATCAACATGTTTAGGTTTCTTTTCACCTTTTGATTTTTCGTATTGTGTGATTCGCTTTTGGCGAGCATCAAAACTTTCGCCATCATTATGAGCATAAGCCTGTTGCCAAGTCATTGGCTTGTTTGGCTTGGTTTTTTCGGAGCCTTCCGCCACACCTTGTTGACCTTGTAGTTTAGCAATACGAGATTTTAGTTGTGCTACTTCTTTAGGACGCTTGTATGGGCCTGCTGCGATTTGTGCCAAACGCTCTTGGTACTTTTGAATCAAGTAATCAGGAGTCATATAACTATCATTTCCATCTTGTCCTGTTTTTCCTCTGTAGGCAACACCGGTATGTTGGTCACGATACATTCCGCTAGGAGTTTTGATTCTCTCGCCTTCCGCCACACCTTGCTCTCGTTGTGCTTTCTCAGCAGCCTGTATTTGACGCCAGAGATTGTTCATAGGACCTTCCATACTACGTGCTTTGCGTTCGTAGTCTGTTAAATTCTGCTCACGATCTGCATACTGCCAGTTGCTACCGCCTAAGCTCTTATACTCGTCTTTCATTTGTTCATATTCTGCACGTAGCTCAGGTAAGCGAGCAACTAAACTTGCTAGCTGTCTTTCTTGTTCGGCTTTGCGATCTCGCTCATCACGGGCTTTTAAACGATTCAATCCCTTTTCACGCTTGTTAAATGTAGATAAGTTCTTCTCACGCTCTGCCGGATCACGGGAAAACATAGCACCCATCTGGCTTTGTGCTTTCTGCATTGCTGCCTTTTTACGATAGTCGCCTAGACTAACTTCTGCTAGGTCAGCATTCTTATGCTTTTGTCCACGAACACTTTGACTGGCTTTCTTTTCATTTTTATGGGCACCGGCTGCTCCGCCGCCTATTGCTGCGTTAGCATTCTTAGCTACTGGATTATTTGGCTTAGGAGGCTCAATGTGAGTCTGTGGCTTGGCATTGTACTTGACTGCTCTTACGCCTTTTTTATGTTCACCGATAATTTCATTGCGTTTCATTTTGTATATTCTCCAGGCTAAGAGCCTCGTCTTCTAAATCATATATGTGTTGACGCAGTTGGTCAACATAACCTTTTGCACGTAGCACTTTAAATGCTATGTTCTCAACACTAAACTCGCCCTCGCGTTCTAGTCCGCTTTTACGTAACTTATTGATCTCGTTTTTTATACCGTTAGCGGTATCGAGGTCTTTTGATTTCAAAGCCATCTTAATTTTATTAAGATAATTTTTAACCTTTAGTGCAACATCGTCGTCGTCAATGTTTACCTTTACAGGTGTTGGCTTGCTTAACCATCTATTGTCCAGAACGCTATAAATGCCTGCACTATGATGTTTATCTGTACTAGGCTGCACATAAACTTCTACGTCTATGTTGTGTATTTTTACATCGTGTGTAAAATTATACTGATTTTTCTTTGCGTCAAACAAAGGTTTTAAATGAAATTCAGCAGCACTTGGAATATCTACCACTAGGTGTAGATCAATATCACTTTGCTCAGTATAAGTATAGGCAGCGTTGCTACCGCTTATTGTAACATCTTTTAGTCTAATGCTAGGAATATTGATAAAGTCGATAAAGTGTTTGGCTATTGTTAAAAGTTTATATCGTACCTTTGGATCAAGCTGTTGCCCATCCCATAGCTTTGGGTTCAGCCTGTCGTGAAACCTCACGGCTGAAGCTACAATATTATCTAATTTGAATTCTCTTAACAACATTAATGTATTTATTTGTAATCAAATATAATGTTGTGCCCTAAATTAAACAAGGGCCTGTCAAATTTTGTAGTTTCTGTTAGATCTGTAATAATTGGCACAAACTGAAACAGTTCTTTTAGTCTACCCAATTCATCACCGTTATGTTCTAGAACTTTTTCATGTTCCATTCTCCAAGAAAAATACCAACAACGGTCTTTTGGTTTACCAAAAATATCAGCGGTGATTATGCTAGGAGGGGACTCGTAGGTTAAGTTGCCTGCTAGTTCTATAGTTTGAACCACAGTGTCAAAATTCTGTTGTTGTAAACGTTCTAGATCGTTCTTTGAACGATACCTGCCAGTGGCTGTGATGTCTACTAAAGTGTAAAGGCTGTAAATCATTGTGTTATTTAACAGCCGTAAAAAAAGCTCTAGATAAACAAGAGCTTTTTGAAAGAGGTGTTTAACCCATTTTCATTAGTATTGTAACTACAATGCCTAATACTCCTGCAATAATAGTGCCGGCAGTACCAATAATAACCTTAGTCATAGACTTTTGTCCTTCTAGGATATCATTATGGATTGTTTCTACTTTATCTTCTAGTTCTGTTAGGCGCTGATCAAGCTGTCCGTAACGAAGAGCACAAAGATCAACATGTGCTTCAAGACTTTGTTTTTCGAGGCTTGTTGTCGGGGTTGTCGACATAGTGTATATTCTCCAAATAACGGGTGAATTGCCTAGTGGTGCCTCAAATATGCCTTATTGTTTATTTATTCTCGTTAAGTCCGTTATGATAGATCGAATTGACTTAACATCTGTTAGTACGTCCTTAACGTTTTCTCTAGTTTCATCCCAATGTTTAACTAGATTGCGTAGAATATACATTGCCCACCACCACCAGACTACTGCTACACTAAACATAACAGTTTCGCCTATAATCATAGCATAACCAAATACTGTACTGTCAAAAAATCGCCAAGTGAAAAATATGCCTGCTAATGCTGTTACTGGCAAAACTGCTGCCGCCCAAGCCCAAAGCCTAATTTGTTTAATAGTTCGTGTTTTAAAATCTGCCATATTTGCCTCATAATACAATATTTAATAGGTTATACAGCCGTAAAAAAGCCCTAGATAAACTAGGGCCCCTTCCCATCCCGGAGAATTAAGCTACAGTGATAGTTGTACCAACTGCTACTGTTGAGTCGTTACCAGAAGCTGCAACGCCTAACTTACCTGCTACTACTTCGCGAACACGTAGTTGTAGTGTATCTGCATCAACAGCGTGGCCGTCAATGATAGCGTGGATTTCGTTGTGGCTTGAACCTTTCAAGATGTACATCAAAGGTTGGATTTCTTTAACTACTAATGAAACCATTTCGTCTACACCGTCGTCCAATGCTGAACAATCAACTGCTGTTGAGCTGTTGTCTAAGATTGTAACTAAGATTGCTTTTTGTTGATATACACTGTATAGTGTACTTTCTAGGAATTGGCCGTCGCCGTTTACTCTTGTTGTTGCTGACATAATATATCTCCTCGATATGTCTTTCCCTGTTCTCTACAGGGGACCTACACCTTGTAGGCCTTTGTAATATTATTTACCAAACAAGCAAAAAAATAGCCCTATATGGGCTATTTTTAAGAGATAAATTTATTTCGGAGTCCAGCGTTTACGGGGTACTAGTTTAACATTTCCGAACTGTTTATTAGGATCTGCGTAGCGTACACGACCTTCGCCATGTGTATCCCATATCTCGCCCTGGCCTTGTTCTACTTGATCAATGACTCGATCTTTAAGGGTCATAATACGCCCAACAAGTCCGAAGATTGCATCTAATGCGTTGGCATTTTGTTGTGCCAACTGTTCAATCTTAGTCTGCTTAGGTAAACTAACTTTACTAGATTTTAGCCATGTAAAGAAGTCCTGTGTTCCTAGTTGATCTAAGTTTTTAGCCTTGGCACTTTGATTTACATAGGTATACAATATATTCTTAAGATCGCCTAATCCTGCTGTGCCCTGTAAGAATCCATCGATTTGTGCCGCATACTGTTTAGCATAGGCCTCAACTCGATCAATCTCGCTAGTGTCTAGTGCTACAGGATTGCTGTTGTAAACAGGACCCTGCACAATTAATGCCGGATTACTGTTGAACATGGTAAAATCATCTATAGGCTGTTGATCACTATCGTCCATTCCGAACTCGGGAAAATAAGCGTGGCCAACAACCATAACTTTGGCCTGTCTAATTCTTTCTCCTAACGGACTATCGGCTCGAACATGATAGCAAGTTTGGCTCTTAGGGTTAGGACAGAATGTGTAGACACCGTTAGCATCTAGTTTAGGAGGTGTTAAAAACAGGCCGTCTGCATAGACAAATCCTACAAAGTCTTTAGGAGTAGCTGCATCAAAAAGAGGATAAAGGCCGGCAAATTCTCGAGCAAATGCCTGACGTGCTTTGACTTCTTCGGGTGTTTTAGGATTGCCGCTTTTGTTTAAGATAAAATCCTGTAGGTCTCTTGGGTTGTCAGTGGCTGCGCCTCGACTCCATCCGTTGTGTCCTGCTAGAATTAGCGGACCACCTTCTTGTGCTCTACCCCAATAGATTTGAGGATTGCCGTCCCATTTCATCCTAAGAGTTTTACTACCAGCTTCAGTGGCTAATTCTTTAAGATGTTCTAGAGCTTCAATTGTTCCGCTAGTACCGTGGAAAAATACTAGATCTTCTAAGTGATTAAATGCACGGCCTAGTTTTTTTGCGGCGGCTGCTTCTGCTTCTTGTAAAAACTCGCGGGCTCTCATAGTAATCCACTCAATTGTTTAATTCTAACTAGTTCTTCGCTAACTGGCTGTTCCTTCCAGTTAGCGTCTTCACGTGCCCTAGCCAGTAAAGCTTCTGCTTGATCTTTAGGTAAGGATTTTAAAATATCTTCCACACTGTTTAAATTTTCTGAGCTGGCTTTAGGCCCTAGTAGTACTTTAGCAATGTCGTCTAGATCATCACTGACAAAGTCAGCTTTCTTGCCGTTCTCGTCACGTGCAAATAGTCCTTGCCAAGCACTCCACATATAGCCCTTTTGTTTGGCCAGTATAGCCATTATTAATTGCTTGTTAACACCTTTATATGGACTACCTGCAGGAATACGATGCGTGTGGAACTTGGCTACACGTTCTGCATTTCCGCTGACCATAACGTCGACTTGATGGTATTGGTCACCAACAGGTACGTTGACATGTACATTAATACCACTTTGTGCAGTTTCTAAACCTTTACTACTAATGTAATCGTTTAGAGCTTTGCGAGCACTTTTAGCATCTTTTGCTTTAAAGAAATCTAGTACGGCTTTTTCGTCTACAATAACATCCATATCACCGCTTTGTTTTCCGGGTGTAGGAGTTGCGGCACTACCAACAGGAATAGCTCTAATACCTGTACCTGACAATGCTTGGTTAACTGTGTTTAATATAGCCGGTACGTCTTTGTGATCAAAGGGTTCAGCGTTGGCAAATACATTGCCGCCTTCATTGAGAATCATTTTTACTTTCCTGTATCTTTTTCATACCACGTTTAAATTTGGCAGGCTCGCTGGTACGAATTGCATTTATAAATCGGCGCTCTAATTCAGCAGCAGTTTCTATGTCGTACTGTTCTCGAATTAAGGTTAGTAAATTAATAGCACTTTCAATTAGGTTAGCACCACGACTTTCAATAACGTGGTCTTTGTTTCGACTAATGCCTAAATCGCTTAATTCTGATAATATTGATCTGGTACTCTTACGCATGAACCTTAATCCTATTTGTTATATTTAACCTTTTTGTTTGAGTAGATAATATTTGACTTTTTGTGCAGTGCCGCATATACTGATAAATAATATTAGTAGAAACCATGAGTCTCTACTATACAGTATAACACACGGAGAACACAATGTTAAACTTTATGATTGAAAGCATTCAAAAGATGCTTAACAAAATAGAGGAACCACAAACCTACGGTTCCGAACTAGAATCTTATATTGTTGCCAATAATCCACAGAGCACATACGATGTTGAAGAATTGGCACGTAGATATCAAGAACGCACATACAGAAGAGGATGGTTACAATGAAACAATTATTAAACACAATCTGGCAAATATTAGAAGAAATGGGTCAGGCCAGGGCCAAAAACAAAATAAAATACGGCTGGTACTAAAGTGCATTTAGTCTATAGACTACAACCTCACGAATACCATAAGTATCGTAAGCACTTGCTTAGACTAGATGATGCTAGTAGATATTTGCGTTTTGGATTTTTAATCAAAGACGAAACTATCAATCAACTATGCAATAAGTTTGAAGTAAATCACAAACAACACAAGATATTTGTAATAGAAGATGAAAATCTTGATGTAATTGCTGCCGGACATATTAGTTTAGAAGGCGATCAGCTTGAGTTGGCTTTTAGCGTCCTAAAAGAACATCAAAAGCAGGGCATGGGGTCTAGTCTAATGAAACGCTGTATCGAATGGTGTCAAAACCGTGGGATCAAGGGCGGCTGTATGGTCTGTTTGAGTACAAACACCGCTATTAAAAAGTTAGCTGGCAAACATGGTATATTGATCAATGAAGGTGGTGAAACGCTAGCAGATATACGTATACCAGAATCAACAGCAACTAGCGTAATTAGTGAGGTGATTGATAGCAATCTTGCTAGACTGGATCATCTAGGTAAGACTCAAAGAAAATTTGCTAAGATGCTCACATTCCCTTTACTTTTTAAGTAAAAGAGATATATAATACTACAACAGCGAACAAAAAGTAGCTTGTTGGTAAACACATTAACACACAGGAGAAAAACATGTTTACATATGAAACAATCATCGATTCTATTCAGAACGGTAAAAAGCAAATCGTTAGTACGTTCGTTACTGACAAAAAATTCCAAACAGAATTACACAAACTAGTTGATGCTCAAACAGAATTCGCCAAGGGTTCCGTTAAGAGTTCTTTGGCTATTGCCGAAGCTCTAGTCGGTCATGCTACTGCACAGTGCAAGACCATGTTTCCAGCATACACTAAGTAAATTACACACACAGGAGAAATATTATGAGTACACCAGAAATGAAGCTACCAGAAGTTAAATTTAATAAGAACGGCTATGAGATTCGTACAGACATTCTAGCAATGGCTAAAGATATTGTTCAGAGTGAATACAGCATGAAGTTCCACGGTTGGGAAATGAGTGCCGAACGCGATGAAAAAACTGGACAAATTGTTAGCAAGGTTAACATGCCGGAATTTCCAGGTCTAGACAAAGTTCTAGAAACCGCTGAGAAGATGTACGCATTTGTTAATAGTGGCGTTAAGAGTAAATAATTTATATTGATTAAAGTTTATTCCGCATAGCGGTTATATATTATATTGATACGAAAAAGGGCCCTTCGGGGCCCTTTCCTATTGCCAAGCTACCATCTTAAATCGTTCTTGAGGTATTCCAAAATAATTGCATTTCCAATCACTTTGTTCAAAGAATCCTAGATGATGCCATTTGTCTTTATGTTTAAGTATCTCCAGGGCAGCATGATCCCAGTCTATAGCCTGTAATCTCGGTTCTATTACCTGTCGAATAGTTTCTATTTCAACGTAATCAAAACTGTCCCACTCCCAGTGTAGTACTTCAAAGGCATTGCCCTGCCTATCCACATAGTCCATTGAAAAGTCTAATCCCCATTTAGGCCTTAAGGCTGCTACTTTATTAACTAATGGTAATTCTTTAGACCAGTATCTAAGTTGCTCTAATGCGGGGCCTGTATAGCCTTTACGTTCAAACAAGTTACTGTGATTTAGAACTGCACCCTCTATAAGATGTCCTTGTGTAAACCAATCTTGCTTAATACAGCGTATGTGCTCTCTGTGCCAAGTGTAGCGAGTATTATTACTACGAGCAAAATGTTGCTCAATGATAGTTAAGTCGTAACCGTTTTGATCAAAAAGATCAATGTCTTCTCGTAATGGTATAAATGTTACCTTGTCTACTGTTTTATCCCAGTAGCCATTTTCACCAAACTTATTACCTGCAAGTGTAATCAGAGACATTTTAATTAGCAATAGGATCTGTTAAAACAACCTGCGGACCTTGATCTCCACGCCTAATCATATAGTTAGCATCGTGCATGTCAATGGTAGCACCTGTATTCTTTTTCACTAGGTGAATTAAGTTAATAGCCTGTAGAAACTGCCGGTCTTTAACAAACTTAGCGGCTCTAGTAGGCCCAGCATTTACTGCTTTTTCTATTTTATATTCGAATACACTATGACCTTTCTTTTCATAGGCCAGTATTTCTTCAAGGTCTTCACCGTAAAATAATCGTTGTGCTAGTGGTATACGCTCTTCTCTAGTCAAAGTTCCTGAGCCATCTAACTGTTCCATCTGTACTATATAGGCCACTCTGCCAGGTTCTCCCTGTGGTGTTTGTTTGATAGATACAACTTTAGGAAAATAGGGATTCACTCCCGAGTACTTTCTACTCAACAGCACATACTGCATATAGCCAAAGTTTTTTAGTTCAGATTCGATGCCTGTAATCTTGAATACGTTGGGATTTGATTTATTTTTTATAACCTGTGCTTCTTGCCCGTGGCCTATTGTTCTTGCATCGGGGCTGTGTATCTGTGCTAGGTCGTCTGTGTCTGCCGAAGGTATTGGTGTTTCTAATAGTTCTTGTATTCTCATCGCTAATCCTTACTTTACAATAGGACCACCAGTGACCCAAAGTTCACATGAACGTGTGCCAGCACATTTAAAATGCAGTAGATTACAGTAGCCCAAGTCTGCGGCTTCACGAGTCTTTTCGGCTTCGTAGGCTTCTTTGCCCATGCCATCATGTATGCAGTCATACATAGCATCAGTAATGTTGAATGCCGCACAGTTTTCACACTTCATTGTACTAGCAGTCTTTTCATCAATGCCCCATTGTTTAGCACTGTCTTTCCAATAATTGCCTGGCTCATCGGGATTGGCAGGACCATAGTGATGTTTGTCTACGGCTGTTTGTCTATTTTTAACATTAACTTCTAAGTCGTGTGTAGCAATAGGACATCCTTTATTGGCCGCTTCTACAATGTTGATATATTTTCTGTAAGTCATTTTATAATACCGTATTGTCTATTACAATCATACTATAGTTACAACTAGTAGGAGTGTTAGAGTTTGATGCTACGAGTGTTACATCTAAGTCAGTCTTTTCTGGTAACATTAACGGTGCTTTAAAGTCATAGTTAAATGTAGATTGATACAACATATACGTCATGGCTGTTTGAAAGTTACTGCCGTATAGTCTATACTTAAACTTGCCCGTGCCGTCGTTGCCCTTACCTATGTTAGAGTTACCTGATAGAATAAATGCTGTCTTGCCTGCTGGCACGGTATATTGAGCCATTTGTCCTTGTCCGTTATCTGGGTTAATGTGTCCAACGCATACCCCATTGCGATTTACGTGTATCTCACCTACGTTTGTTGTTGTGTGAAAGTAATGAACATTGTTGACTCGAATAAAACTTGTAGTGGTAACTGCTGGGGTTAACCCAGTTAAGGTTACAATCTCAGTTGTTTCAGTCCAATCGCTGGTCTTTAATCCTGTTATATGTAGTTGCCCAACATCACTTGCTGAACTGCTTACACAACTTAATGTTCCGCCTGAGCCCCAACTTGCCCAAGGATATAGTTCGCTGTGTGACCATAAACTTTCTTCACTAGAACCTATAGCAGGATTGTATCCTGCTTTGAACACACTGGTAGCACCTGTGATGTTACCTAACGCAACCTGTAGGTACCAATCGGCATTACTAACTGTTTGTCCTAGTGTAACTCTTATCTCAGGCTCGCCGTCAGTGTTATACTGCATGGTCTTATGCAAGTCGTTAAGATTAGGTTCTGTGCTATGCTCGTAGCTTGTTGAGTTTATTTCACGACCATTAACATCTATTGCCATATTTTATGCCCAAGGTCTTCCCTGTAGCAATCCGCCTACATTGGGATTATCTTCTACAGTATTATCAGTTTTATATTTTGTAGGAAGTTGTGTAATGTCCGCCGTGGTATCTGTATATCTACCAGGTTCAACGACATTTTGATCTATACGATCTTGACCTGCAAGAGCTAGCTTTGCTTCCTGTCTTAATTTTTTGTTTGCTAACGTGCTTATCCCATTTGCTGACATATTAGACCTCCTGTTGATTAGGGTACATACTAGGATCTTTAACACGAATATCGTGGGGGTGTTTAGGACCGTTAACTCCGCCACCTGCATCTACAGTAACGGCGTCGATGTCTGCTACTTTCTCGTTAGGGCTATTAGCTAGCACGCTCATGTCACCAGGTTCGCTAATAATGCCCGCAATCTGCTTGAAACGTACTAGATCGTCATCGCAATACCCTTGAGGAGTATCATCGGGTTGCTCTGTTGGGTTATCTGCTTGATCCAGTATATCTAGCACACTTCTAATGATGTCTTGTATTCTCATAATTTTTCCAATGTCTAATATTTAGCGTTAAATAGTGCTATGATTAATAAAGAACCCTTTCAAAAATTACTACAAGAACTAAAAGACTCGGGCAAATATCGTGTGTTCAACGATATCTTAAGAGAAAACGGAAAGTTTCCAAACGCTTTGTGGTATGGTCCCTACGCTATTAAAAACATTGTAAACTGGTGCAGTAATGACTATTTAGGAATGGGTCAGCACAAAGTTGTTATCGATGCTATGCATACTGCACTTGATCATACAGGTACTGGAAGCGGTGGAACACGTAACATTGCAGGTACTAGTCACTACCATGTTGCTCTAGAGCACGAGTTAGCTAGTTTACACAAGAAAAGTGGAGCATTGCTATTTTCTAGCGCATATGTTGCTAATGAATGGACACTTATTGCTCTATCCAAGATTATACCTAATATTGAATTTATTAGCGACAGCAATAACCATAACAGTATTATTGTTGGTATTCAACACAGCCGTGCTAGTAAACAGGTCTTTAAACATAACGATATGCAAAACTTAGAAGAGTGCTTACAGGCTGCTACACTTTGCGGAAAGACTCCTTGCATTGTTTTTGAAAGTGTATACAGTATGGATGGCGATGTTGGACACATTAAAGAAATTTGTAATCTTGCTGACAAGTACGGTGCTATGACTTATATTGACGAAGTACATGCTGTAGGATTGTACGGAGATACTGGTGCTGGTAAATTAGAACAATATGGTCTACAAGACCGAGTTGACATAGTTAACGGAACCTTAGGAAAGGCGTTCGGAGTCCAAGGTGGCTATATTGCTGCCGATGCAACAGTTATCGATGCAATTCGTAGTGTTGCGGCAGGATTTATCTTTACCACATCAATGAGTCCAGTAACATGTGCAGGTGCACTGGCTGCTGTTAAGTATCTTAAAGCACATCCAGATCTAAGAGAACAACATCAAGAACGTGCTCGTAAGTTAAAGCATAGATTAATTAAAGCCGGCATTCCTGTTATGGACTGCTCAACTACTCATATTGTGCCAGTTCTTGTAGGCAATGCTAAACGTGCCAAGTCTATGAGTGATTATCTACTCAATGAGTATGGTATCTATGTACAGGCTATAAACTATCCCACAGTAGATGTGGGAACGGAGAGGTTACGCTTTGCACCTACTCCGTTGCATGATGATGGTATGATTGAAGACTTAGTTAATGCCCTCAAAGATGTTTTTAGCAAAGACTTATAATCTGTCCTACACCGAATACTAATGCGGCTCTCAATTGTAGATCAGCTCCTGCTGCTTCGAGTTTTTCAGTATTAATTAAATCTTCGAGTAGGGCACGGGCTTCGTCTGATGTTACTTGGCCGTTCTGTAGTGCTTCTGCAATAGTCAAAGCATATTGAGCACGTTCTGCTGCCCAGGGTTGACCGCTGTTAATTACTTCGTGTAGTACGTTGCTCATTAGAATCTCCCTTGTACTGTTTTGGCAATGATATCAGCTTGTTGTATCATTAGCTTTTTCTTAATGTCACAGTACAGCGGACTTACTGGCTGTGCTCTATCTTGGAACTCTTTGACTGTAGCCTGTAGGGTCTTACCTAAGGTCGCTACATCCTTAGTACCTTTACTTTCACTGTAAAATTCAAACCATTGTACCTGTTCTGCTATAACTTTTAGCTGTGCTCGCTGATCGCCCTTGCAATCAAAGTTGTGTGTAGTTTGTCTTAGGTCGGTAGTAACCTTGGCTTGATTAACATCCCAACGGCTAGGAATCATATCAACTATACTGGCGCATCCAGCCAAGGTTACTAGTGCAATTACTAATATCAGGCGTTTCATTTTAGTTACACCAGCTTTGTTTTGCATCACCATAATACTCACGAGCAAAACCGTTAGCAATTAAGGCAGCACGTAGACTCTGACCATTAATTAAAATGTCGCCGAGTACACGACCACCAAACTTGTCCCATCCATATAGAGTTGCTTGAAACTTTCCACCTTGAGCGGCTGCGGCGGCAATTGCATTTTTAGTGAAAGCGGAAGCAGCTTGTCCTCTTTGGTCTTCGCTAGGGCACTGAGCACGGAATCCTTTTTCTGGTGTGTCAACACCGTAGACTCTGACAGCCAATTCTGGTTTAAGTGGTGCTGGAAGAAAGGGTGCAGCGATCACAACTGTGTCGCCGTCACTCACTCTTAAAATTTGTGCGTCATAGGTAACGCCTTTAGGTTGTTTCTGTGCAAATGCTAGTGCAGGAACTAGTAATAATAGTGCTAATAACTTGTTCATTGAATACTCCAATATAAGAGTATTTATTAGAAGCTATTATTAAACCAACCTATCTTACGTCCTTCTGCAATACGACGATCGTGTTCTTCTACACTACTAGGATAACGCCATGCCCAAACTGCAACAAAGGCCATGAAGACTGCTGTGCTAATTATACCAATAGGTTTAACACCACCGGTCCACATTAGAACTAAACTTAACGACATCATAGCTAACATAAAGTATTTCATCTTTTGCGGAAATACACGTTTCTGTCCCCAGTTGGTTAAGAATGGGCCGAACAACTTATGATTATATAACCAACGGTGCATACGTTCGTTGCCTTTACTAAAACAATAGGCAGCAAACACAATAAATGGACTGTATGGTACTCCTGGAGTTACTACTCCTACATAGGCCATTCCTAAACTAATAAATCCTAATATATTCCAAAATAACTTTTTCATGCAAATCCCCAGCTTCCTTTGCTTTTTCTAGCCTGTAGATCAAACCCATTTTTACACTGTGTCCTTGGACATGGTGCCGGTTGTTTATCTAATACAATATTGTGTCTATACACATTGCCCAATGAGTTGCCAGCTTTACACCAACCTCGATAGACATCCCCAAAGTTGTCTATTACGATTTGATTGTAACCGGCCCAGCACATATGACCATAATAGTTGTTAAGGTGATTAATACGCTTAAACTCTATAGTCTGTTCTACCTGAACAGTATTTTTAATATCAATTCCTTGCGAAGTATAATACTCATCCCACTGTTCTTGTGAGTATTTAAGATATTGATTATTGCCTCTAGTAAAGTTTGAATAGAGCAATTGTATATTGGCATTGTATCCTAATTCTTTCAGTTGCTCATAAGCTGCTCTTTGTTCACTCCAGGTTCCGGGTGTAGCCGGAACCTGCACTTTAGGATTTACATCTTTAATGGATTCTACTACAGATAAGAAATGATTGAAATCAGTTGCTTGATGATAGGTCAATGTTACATCATAAAGTTTATGTGCAATAGAACGCCACCACTCTACAGGCGCTTGAGCATTAGAATGTATTTTAAATTTAATACGTGTATCTTGATTTGATAAAATAGTCTCTTGTAGACTAGTACTCTGACTAGGTTCGCCCCCAGAAAACTCTAAGTTCACTCGTGAGAAATCCCGGGTCTGTTCAATTAAATGAACAAACGCCGGGCTGAACTTTTCTAGGGTAGGAAACGGGTTTGCGCCATCATATAGTTCCTTGTGGCAGTAACTACATTTTAAATCGCAACTATTTCCAAAATTCCAATCAATAGTTATTGTATCGTTCACACTAGGTAATCGCGCCATGCTTCGTGCCTTACAGTGAAAGGCAGACGCTTACGCTTATTTACTAGTTCGTAAAAGTCAGGCTTGTGTGGCTTGTACTTTGGAACGATCTTCTTGTTGTTACCCTTAGATGCATTGCAAGGGCCGCAGGCCGTTACAGTGTTTTCGAAGGTTGTCTTACCACCGTGGCTTGAAGGAACGACGTGGTCTAGCGTACAATGACGCTTTTCCAATACATCCCCGCAATATGCACAGGTGTAGTTGTCTCGTAAGAAGACGTTGCCCTTGCTGAATCTAATTGTAGTTTTAGGCTTCATGTATTCACGAAGCATTAGAATACTAGGAACTTGTGTCTCCCAACGAGCTGATCTCACGATCCAATTGTCGTGAAAAGCTAGTACATTGGCCTTATCTAGGACCATGTACTTGATAGCTTCTTGCCAGTTAATAACTGATAGCGGCAAGAAGCTTACTGGTGCGCCGTCGGCGTTGAGTAGCAATGTGTCGCTCATTTTGGGTTTCCATAGTAGTTAAAACATGAATGTATTATACACTCATTTTTATATTTAAGCAAGTATTGTTTGGACGAATTCCAAACCTGATTGCTCAATTGATTGAGTCCACTGCTCTTGTCCTTCTAGTCCAAAAACAGTGTGTTGACTTGGTGTTGCTGTCAACCAACTCATATTGTGGTCATAAGGAGGATCCCCCTTAATTTCCGATTCTAGCTGATCAGGAGTCCATGCACACAGGCCCAAAATTAGTCTCCATTTTTTTGGGTGGTCACCTAATGCTAACCTTAGTAGTACATCTTGGCTTGAGCTTATACTAAAATCATTATTAATATGCATAGTATTACTACAATTCCATTCTGAACTGTGTAATAAAGTTAACGCTTTAGCATTCACTGGTCCGCCTATGTACATGTATCCGTTTATATCACAGGTAACTCCGCAGTTCTTAGCAAACTCTCGAATAGTCATTTTACTTTTTTTGTTAACAACCACTCCCATACTGCCGCGGCCATGATTTTCTGTAACATAGATTACAGTCTTCTGCCAGAAGTTTCCTTTAACACTAGGAGGTGCTATTAATAATTTTCCAGTTAAATTCATTACGCTGTTCTAATATCTTTTAGTGTATTAAGTGCAACATCAGCTGATACACCTGCTTTGTTTGAGCCCACGCCCTGATAATAAGACTTTCCTGAACTAGTAGGAACACTGGCCCAAACTTTAGCAATATTGTTTAAAAATTGCTCATCTGAGATAGTACCATTAATCCAATCGTCGAGTCTGCAGGACGTTGCCAGCGTATGAGTCGCTAGCATGTCCTGTGTCAGCTGATCAAACTTAATCTTATTAATATCTAAGTTCATTTGTTTAGCAGTTCCTGCTAAAGTCTTTCTTATATATTGATAACGTCCAACAGCAGTGCTTTCGTGCCCTTTGGCAATCATTTCTTTTTGCATGTCAAGAACTTCAGCAATGGTCATATCTGTTAATCGGCCACGTTTGCCTCCAACCATAATGTTGTAGTCACCTCCCGACTCATATTTTGCAATAAAGTTTAGAATGTCTCCTAGCTTGCCTTTGGTATGTGCATCCATTTTTAAAGGTTTAGCGGCACCGACACCTACTCTTGCTCCACCAGCTCCTACATACTTAACATCTTTTGCAGTACTTTTCTCTATCTTGATACCTTTACTTGCAATTTGTTTATTAAGTGCTGCAACTGTATCAGGGCCCGGGTCTCCGTCTACAGTTAGATTATTTGCCTGCTGGAATTGTCTAACAGCAGCTTCTGTCTCAGGTCCTCTAATGCCATCAACACCGTGTTGCGGAAGTTTATATCCTAATGCTAACAATGCCTTTTGTACGTCAGCGACTGCTGGGCCTTCTCTTCCTGTAGGAACATCGAGCACACCTGCTGGCTTTGTTCCAGCGCCTACTTTATCTTTAGTTGCAGGATTTGCAGGCTCAGCGCCAGCAGGGCCTAATGTTACACCAGAACCTGCTTTTGCTCTAACTTGATTAGCAACATCTTTGTAGACTGCCATTGTTGCATGAACGCCATCTGTTAAGGGTTTTCCGTTTATATCTATAATAGGTACACTGATTGCGCTTTTAATAGCTGCTCGAACATCATCTTGATAATCGCCACCGTAGTATTTTGCTAAAGAAGATCCTCTACCTGGTCCGTTAGGAAATAACATAAAGATAACTGTAGCGCCCTGTGCTTGTACTTTGTTAACTACATTGGCTACATTAGCTGCAATAGCTTTTGGATCTTTAGGCGGCTTTTTAGATTCAATAGAAGCCCTCATAGCATTGGCTGTATCGTTAGCACCTTGGCTTACCAGCACTATTGCTCCTTTTGGAACCTGGTTAATATTTGCTAGCATCTGTCCGTCTGTACTACTCTTGCCCCCTATTGCTAGATTGACCCAGTCCTTGCCGCCGGCAGTTGCAACAGCAACAGCATGGCTATCTCCAATAGTATAAAACTTACCTGCTGCTTCGAATAGCGTTTTAAATTCACTGAATCTCATAGTTGCCCCTTGCGTGTGCCCCAATCAGGAATCTTTCCGCCGTATTTCTTACCTTTTAGCTTGTGTCCGCCCATAACAACTCGGCTTTCTGGGCCTTTACCTAGTTTATGACTCTTATTGCCTTCTCTGGCACGTAGGCCTTGGCTTTTACAGCTGGCTAGATTACTAGCGCCGAGCTCGCTATTAGGTTTAGTGCTTAGGCATAATTTACGGCTAGCTTTTTCGTCTATGGCCGCAAGTTCTTCATCGGTTATAAATTCGTTGATCAACATAGTACTGTATTTAACCGTTTAACCAGTCTTGTACAGTAATAAATTTTTGAGGTCCTAGAGTATCTTCTAACTTAGTGACGTCTGCACAGGTGTATTTTTGATAACTATTTTTAAGATTATCTGGCATGTTTATGTATTCTAACTGACCGCCCCAACGTTTGCGTACAGCTACGGCTACATCTTCGAAACTGATAGGGTTACCTGTTCCTAGATTCCAAATTCCAGATACTTTTTTTTGTATAAATTCTAAGTGCAAACGACAAACATCTTCTACACAAATAAAATCTCGTTTATAACTTACACTGTCGTGAAATAACCTAATTTTGCCCTGTTCTCGCGCCTGTTTAGTAAATGTTGAAACAGGACTAGCTTGTCCTAGCTTATGATCTTCATAGTTTCCGTAAACATTAAAGTATCTAAATCCTTGAACAACACACCCGAAAGCATGATCTTGAGTGTGTACCCATCGATCAAAAAGATATTTGCTCCATGCGTAGGGAGTAATAGGCCGTAATTTTGTAGATTCTTTAAAGTCACTTTCTAGTCCATAGACACTGGCACTGCTTGCATACTGTAAATTAGCATAGTTTATCTTGCAGGAGTTATAAAGCCATTGACTAAAATCTAAATTTTGTCTTAGAACTTTATCTACGTCTGTTTCTGTAGTACTACTAATTGCCCCTAAATGTATTACCCAGTCATGACCTCCTACTGTAGGATATTCACTGTCTCCCCATTCCCAACCATTTACTTCCCAATTGGTATGTTCGTGAAGATACTTGACTAAATTTTGTCCTATAAATCCTCTGTGACCTGTTACTAAAACTTTCATAATATTTCTTCCATTGTTGGTGCGTAGCAGCCTAAATGCTGTACTGTTACTGCGGCTGCTAGATTAGCAAAGTCCATTGCTCTCCTAATATCTTTAGTATGTAAGAAGTTGTAGGCGAGTGCGGCTAAAAAGGTATCACCTGCGCCCGTTACATCTACAACTTCTACTTTAGGAGCTAGTGATTTGTATTGGTGATGTATAGCATCTGCACCTTTACTTCCTCTAGTTACAATAAGCCCGGTACATTCGTTTTTAATTTTACTGTATTCTAATTCGTTAATCTTAACCCAGGCGCCTTGCATACATTCGAGATCTGTTTTCTTTGTATCTATAAACACAGGAAAGTTAACAGACTGATAAGATTGTTCTATAATCGATTCTATCAGCTCATAGCTGACAACACCCTTGTTATAGTCACTTATAACCACTGCATCATATCCTGCTGTATCTACACTGGCAACAGGCACAGATTTAACGTCTTCATCTATTCGTAGTAGTTGTTGCTTACTGCGACTGTCGATTAGTCTAGTCTTTTTGCTAGCAATACCGCAGACAATGTCTACGCTACATCCTAGAGCAACAAGGTTTGCATAAACGTTACCTGCCATGCCCTCTCGTTCTTCTTTGTGTGTAGGAACAAATACCGGAACCGGTGCTTCAGGGCTTAATCTATCTATAGTACCATACTGGTACACGTCAGTACATTTGTCACCGACTAATAATATCTTGAATTGTTTTTGTTGTAGAGTAGTCCCCGACCCTGTCATAGTAAATTACCTTGTTACAATGTTGTTCTGCTGTTGAGGGTCGATCCTTTTTCCAGTCGCTACCTTTAACGTAGACATCCGGTTGATACTCTTTCATAATGTCTATAAGTTGTTCTGTGCTATCAAATAGCATAACAATATCAACTGCCTTTAAGTTATAAAGAAACAACTTTCTATCATCTTGGTTATTAATTGGACGGCCTATGCCCTTGAGTTCTGTGACTCTACGATCAGTATCAATTGCAACTAACAATTGATCGCCGAGGCTTTTTGCATAATTTAACAATTCAATATGTCCTCTATGAAGTATATCAAATGTACCGTTAACCATTACTTTCATTCTAAATCCAACCACTCATATACATTTAGCCACTTGCGCTTACCTATAGTTTCTTTTAGGTGTTTTAGATCTGCACAGGTTTTTTGCCTAAATCGACCTGCTTCTTCTGCTGGCATAGAAACGTATTTTAACTCCACGCCTTCTTGTTCAGCAATAGTCTCGGCAATATCTAAGAAGCTGTGTGGCAGTCCTGATCCTACATTCCATATTCCGCTTCCTTTAACTTTTAGAATAAAATCTAATTGCAGTTGACAAACATCTCCGACCCAAGTCCAGTCACGATGAACATGTTCTGCATTTTCCCACACTTCAATAAAACCTTGTTTACGTGCCTGCTCACGCCATTTATGTATAGCGTTAGCACGATGTCCTCTTAGATGCATCCATTTACCATAGACGTTAAAATAACGGAATCCTTGAACAAAGTTTGTTTGTCGTTGCTGAAATGCCCATCTGTCAAAAAGATATTTGCTCCATGCGTAAGGAGTTTGGGGGTTACAGGCAGCATATTCGCTAAAGTCTTTAGTGTTGCCGTAGACACTGCTAGAACTAGCGTATTGTAAGTTAACTCCGTTTCGCTGGCACTCTGTAAATAGCCAGCAACTAAAGTCATAGTTTTGATGCATGACCTTTTCAACATCAGTTTCGGTCATGTCGGCAATTGCGCCGAGATGTATTACCCAATCGTAGTCTCTTACATCGGGCCAATCTGTAGGATGCCAATCCCAGCCGTCAACTTGCCATTCAGGTTGACGACTTAGAAAAGCTGTCATGTTTTTGCCAATAAAGCCTTCTGAGCCAGTAACTAACACTTTCATAAGAACCTCTAAAACTATTTATAGAGGTCTTGAGAAGTAAAGATTCTTTAATCCTTCATAGAGGGTGTTTAGTTCTTCTAGGGTTTCTAGATTGCTTTTGAGAGTGTTTGCCCTTAAAGAAATAATGACCATGTTATCAACATCATTAGAAGATCCGCCGTTGCTTCTTGCAACTATGTGATCAACACTAGGCCTAAACCAGTCATTACTTTCTCCGCTAATATTGCGGACGATTGTATTTTTACCTAAACCGTAATCGAGTGGAGTTTTAAAGATAGGGCAACTATCTGGGCACTTTGCAAAAAGTGCTTCAGGATCACATCCCCACTTTTGACTCATGTTGACAGCCCAGATTTTTTTAAGTAGAGTTTGCTTGTCTTTACTCTTGAGAAACTCCATGTATAGATCATTTCTCAAATAGGTACTGGCGTCAAAATGACGCCAGTATGACCTATTATTTAAAGATTCAGTTACTCTAGCAATTTCTTGCTTTGGAATCATACCAAATCTTCTTCTACTTCTTCAATATCGTTAACATCATAGACTGAACCATCGACTGCCATAAAAGGCATGCTAAGATAGAATTCGTATGCGTCATCGATACGTGCTACTGGGGCAATACTAACGCCTAGACCTCTCGGACTGCCTGGCTGACTAGTAATGTACAAATCATAGTTTTCCACAGTGCTCTTGATGGCTGCTCCAATCATGTATCCGCGATTTCCTGTATTTGTCTCAGGCGCATCTCTATACTTGGTAAGAGGATATTGTGCTTTAATTTGAGAATTAACTTCGGGCCAAACTTGTTCGGGCTTATCCCAACGTTCGCCTAAAGCCCTAGCAACAGCTTGGTCAACCTTACGAATCTTTGTCTTATCGGTTTCTTGTTGGCTACTCAACAGTTTGCAGAGACCCCACAATGGCTCATGAGGTACACTCTTAGTAGGCCAAGCACTACGCATAATTCTAATACCTCGTTTGAAAACTTCTTCGCTGAACTCGTCAAAGTAGTTTAAAAACTTAGATGTATGCTTAGATTCTCCGTCGCCGGGTGCTTTACCTCGGGGAGGAATAAGTGTAACACCTTCACGACTTAGCACTTGATGCAGGTCATAATGAACTTGGTCTTCGTGCTTAATGCTTCCAACTTCGGTGTTCATTCGAATAGCACGATTTAATTGATTACGGTGATTGTCGTAGTCGTCTGCTGGCATTGCCTGTACGTTGCAGGCAATAAATTGATTAAAGTCGTGATACTCTTGATCACTTTCAATGTACTGTGCAGGAATTTTTTCAACACCTACTAATGCCAAAAGGATAGAACCGTGTTGTCCGTCATTGATATAAATTTGACCGTTTGCTTGTTTGCGACCCTTGCCGCCAAACACTAAACTAGAATCAAAATCAACCAATAGGTTAAAAAGGTGTACTACGTTAATGTTACGTTGGGCACGATAGTTTAGTGCAATATCTTCTTGATCATGTGTTTCTAATCCCTTAACAGCTTTGGCGCTTTCAAAGAGAGGAAGTTCCCAACCCCAAAGTGCAGGCTTACTTGTTGCAGGATCAAGACTCTTACGCAAATGCTCGAGAACTAAACGTACAGCATCAGTAAACTTTACTAGGCCTCGATCGTGTGTAGCAATAACACCATCGGTAACTTTCTTAATGCACTTGCGAATATTCTTTACTTCGGCTTCTGTTGCCTGAGACAAAGGACGGCGGCTTGCCCGTGGTCCTAGAATACTATCTAGATCGTCGCCGTAGATATCTTTAATTTCTTCGTTGTACCAACGTGTAATTTTTTTTGATGCCATAAAATGCCTTTAAGAGTTATTAATATAATAAGTGTATATGAACTATTTTAGTATGTCAAGTACCAAAATCAAATAATGCTTCAAATTGGTTGTCTTCCTGCTCCATTGCACCGTAGTCAGTTTTTTCGTGTGCTTCGCGAGGAACAAATAGTCTATCCATGTACTTCGGTACTTGAATGTGCGTCATTCCAATATCTTTTCCAAAATGTAGACCTAAACGCCGTTGTTCTGGATTGGCAGGTTTCCTAACTGCACTTACACAAACATAGTCTCTTTGGGCAAAGAAATCATATAGAGCCTGTGGTTCATATCCGTATTGCTTGCACTGTTTTGGAACTATTTCTACTTGTACAGCAGGTCGGCATCGATCTATTGTATCCTTAGCTCCTTCTATTACAAACAGTTCAGATCCTTCGACATCTATCTTGATAGCATCGACATCATTAAAACTATAACTGTCTATTGTTCTGCAAGGAACTTGGACCACATGCTGAGCTTTTTTAATTTGAGCAGAATCGTAAATGGCAAAATTATGTCCGCCATGTTCTGGATGATCTTGTATCCCAATAGTGCCTGTATTAACGTTGGTAACTGCAACTTCGTGTACATTTATGTTACCAACAACATTCATAGGCTGTAGATGTCCCTTCCATTTAAACCATCCTGCTTCTAGTGCGGGTTGTCTGTTAACAGCACCTACTTCATCAGTACCTTCCCAATAGATACCCGTTAACTTCGATCTCTTTGCAATTTCTATATTTGCTTTGAGCATGGTAAGTGTAGTTGGTGTAGGCTCAAAAGATTCTACACAATTTGCCCATTCGGCGTAAGCAATAGTATTATTTCCAACGTTTGCACCAACGTCAATTATACGTCTAGCATTTGGATAGATGGTTCTTATTAGCCTAGAATTGTTGCCTTGATAATACACATTGTTACCGCTAAATCTAGGACCTTGAAGGTTATCTATTGATAAAAGCCAATAGCATCTACCAAATTTATTAATAACCAATCGAAACTGATCGTTGTCAAAAAGTCCACTAGGTTCTTCGAACCCAAATAATTCTTTAAATTGCTCTTTGGTAATTGTTGCTGTAATTTTCTGCGTCATACTAGTCCTCCTCTAATCAATGTTCGCATTTAAGTATTATATATGTTTTGTTTTCTAAATGCAAGAACAAATGGACTCAAATTAGTTGACCTAATTTGGTTACTATTATATAATAGACAGACACGCACAGAAAGGGCCATATGAAAGTTACAGTCAGTAATCCAGAATTTGGACGCAAAAATGTTTGGATGTTTGAACAGCCTGAATTTTTTGAGTATGAAGGCGATGAAGTCAAGCTCAAACATGCAACAGCAGACGAATTGGCTCTTAGTACCGGCAACCCTGAATGGCCTGTGCGTATTATCCAGCGTAAACAAATTGTTAAGATTGACGGCAAGACCGTTAAGAAGGCTGTGGCAGAAGTTGTCACTAAAGTAATCAAAGGTAGCAAAGGTAACGAGTATGTCGTCACAGGATCAAACGGTCGATGGAACTGCACTTGCCCAGGATTCCAATTCCGAAAAAGCTGTAAACACACAGCCGCAGTATAACCACAGAGACTTTCTGGGCCGTAAGCTCGCTGTAGGTGATCGTGTTATTATGATGGCCCAACACAGCCGAGAGTTCAAACTTGCACAGATTGTTAAAATGACACCAAAGAAAGTTAAGGTTGCTTGGGCTGATTATGATTGGGCCACCTATACTACAGAACCTGAACGATTTGTTCGTGTAGAAGGGCCGGACCTTACTTGGTATTTGATCACAAAAGGCGCATGATGACCGAACAAATTAAACGACTTGCTGAACAGGCTAGTAACACTAGCGATTATGGACTTGAATGTGTGACAGACAAATTTTTAGAACATTTTGCTGAGTTGATGGTCATTGAATTCACTGAAACTGTGAAGCAAACTGCCAACGAACTTGCTGAATCTGGATTTAGACAAGGTCAATCAGAGGAAGAAGTTATGAAAACGGTCAATGGTGCTTTGGCTGTGCTCAAAGGCATTGTTGCCAAATTCGGAGTTGAAGAATGATAACATTCTATCCAAGAGATATTGGATTATGGCGGCGAAATTTATCGCCTATTCAGTTTTCGGATCGTGATGACTTACTTGGATATTGTAAAGAAAA